>CABDXR010000019.1_pt1 | contig 11653 bp, 10 predicted proteins | sample 3421411 | NCBI WGS metagenome assembly CABDXR01 (sample SAMEA5534336, study PRJEB31848) | metagenome | biome: tundra; feature: field; material: soil | place: USA | collected 2013-05 | depth 0.15 m | reverse complement strand
GGATCAGCCGGTCCCACGGCCCCGACTGCCAGTTGTCCCGCGTCTTCTCCGCATACCTCCACGCCGGCAGCGACAGCATCAGGTTGCGCGCCGTCGAATGCACATACGGTTCATACATCGACCGCAGTTTCGCCAGTTTGTCCCGGGCATATTCGTCACTCCGCAGCCGCAATCCCGCCGCCGCCAGCGCCTCGCGCAAAGCGATCATTTCCGCCTCTGTCAGCCGCTCCGCCGCGCCCGGATCGTATCTCGCATTCACCACCTGCGCCAGATCCACCGCCGCATGCCTCGCCATCGCGAACGTAAGTTTGGCCTGCCCCGGTTGCACTCCTTCAATCCCAGTCAGCAACAGCGAAGTCACGTCGAGCATGGTCGTCAGTGCTCCCACCCACGACTGGTTACTGTGCTGGGAACGAAAAAAACTCAGCACCGGATACGAAATCTGGCTCTCCAGCAACTCTCCCGCCCAGCGCTCCCACTCGCGCAGCACTTCGTCCAGAACTTTCTGATCCACCCCCGGATCTTCCGACCTCCCGGCCAGCCGCACCAGCAACTCCGCCGCCGACGGAGGCGACCCAGCCCGCGCGTCCAGCATCGAAATCTGGATCTCCCGCCGCGAGAACGAAGCGTACACCACGGGAATGTAGCCAATCACCACGCCCAGAAATGCGAAGCCCATTCCCGCTTCGATGACCGAAAGCGCCCGCGCCCCGCCCGAAGTCGGCACAATGTCGCCGTATCCCAGCGTAAAAAAAGTCTCTCCGCTGTGATAAATGATTCGGCCGAACGTCAGCGGCTCTTGATTCAGCTGTTCGTGTCCACCGATGCCGTACTGCAGCAGAGCAAACCCTAAAATCAGCCCCGCGGCCCAGAATTCCAGCAGCAGGATCAGCGATAGTGGTCCAAAGTATCCCAGGAAATTCTGCTGCCGCGACGCTGTCTTGATGCGCCGCGCAATTCCTCGCCACGGAATCCACGTTCGCCGGTAGAACCAAGCCGTCAGCTTAAAGTGCCGCGTCACCCGCCGCGGCAATACTACCGTCTCAAACGCATCCAGCAGCACCACCCAAATGATGATGAGTCCGAACACCGTCCCGACAATGCTGCCGTGCGAATTCATAAATGCTGGACCTAAGCCGTCCGACCTAAGACCACAGGCCGCGGCACAATCAGGTGCAAAACTAGATGCGTTTGGGAAGAGTAACAGATTCGGGGTTTTGATTTACTGCGGCTTAGCTGGCTGCGGCGCGGGCGGCGTCTGACCAGCCGCAGGCGTGGCCGTGGACGGCGTGGCAGGCTTCGCCGCCGGCTTCTCCGCCGGCTTCTTCTTCTTCACTGCCGGCTTCTTCGGCGGCTCGTTATCGTCCACAACAATCTTCTTCGGCGGAGCTGCCGGAATCGCCGTCTGCGCCGTCTTCAAGTCCGTGCGCAGCCGCACGATCTCGGCTTCCTTGGCCGACGACAAACTTTCAACCCGCTGTGCCAACTGCTTACGTGTGCCCTCAAAGGTATTGAGATCATTCGAGAGCGCCTGGAAATCGTCTTTCGATCCGAAGGCTCCCGCCCCCTCCGCCACGCTCCCCACCACGTCATACAAAGCGTCGAGGTTGCGGTAAAGTTTGAAAGTCGTCGGCAGATCTTCGGGCTGCACGCGCAATTGCGCGATAATCTCCGGGAGCGCGCCCTGCAGGTTGCGCTGAATGGAATCCACGTTCGCCAGCATCTGCTTCTTCGAGCCGCCGTCCGTCTTCCAGCGCTCAATGCGCAACTTCGCCAGATCGGCCTGCGTTCTCTTTGAACTCTCTTCCAGTTGCGCCAGCAGCCCATTCAACTGCGTTATCGACGCGTACGAAACCGGCTGAGCATCCTGCGCGGATGCCCCTGAAGCAGCCCTGACCTGCGCCGAATACTGCCCATTGGCTGGGGACGCAGCTGGCGCCGGACCCGCTTGGCCCGCTGCGGCCGCCATGCACAATAAAGAAGAGAGACCTGATAAGAGAAAAGTACGTTTCATTGTTTGCAGCGTTGCCGTTCGCGAGCAACAGCATACTACAATGACCGCCCCACTGTGGATCAGGGTAATCCCTCAAAGCAACGATTCGACTCATCGTCCCCTGCAGACGGCAATTAAAGACGATAATTAGAAAACATGTTCCTGAGAATTCAACGCAGTCCTCGGCCTGCCTTCGAACGTGCGCTGCTCTCCGGCGTCCTCATACTCTTGCTCGTCTTTCCCGCGGTCTCCCCCGCCCAGGATCTGGCTCGCCGCCTCATACTCAAAGACGGCTCTTACCAGCTGGTCACGAAATATGAGGTCAAAGGTAACCGCGTGCGCTACCTGAGCGCCGAACGAAATGAGTGGGAGGACCTCCCCGAGTCACTGGTCGACTGGCCCGCAACCGAGAAGTACGAAAAAGACCGCGTCGCCGGAGCGTCCGTTCCCGAAGCCGTGCAACTCGACAAGGAACTCGAACAGGATCGTGACCGCGAGGAAGCGCAACTCCCGCAAGTCGCTCCCGGACTCCGCCTGCCCGAAGATTCAGGAGTATTCCTGCTCGACAGTTTTCAGGGCGAGCCCCAAATTGTAGAAATTCAACAGACCGCCGGCGACGTCAACCGCAACACCAAAGCCAACATTTTTCGCGGCGCCATCAATCCCGTGGCCGGCCTCAAGCAAGTCATCGAACTCGAGGGCACCCACGCCCCTGTGCAGTCTCACGTCGATGTTCCTTCGCTCTACATCAACGTGGACGCCGCCCCCGACCACCCCGATCCGGCCGCCGCGAAAGGTTCCACCCGCGCCGCACCAGGTCCCCAACAACCTCAGCAGCCGCAACAACCGCAGCAGGCCATCGTGCCCTTTGACCGTTTCCACATCGTACGCACCGAGGTCAAAGGCGGCAAACGCATCCTGGGCGACGTGAAGCGCCAAGTCACGGGCAAAATCATCCAGGAGCAGTACCTGGTGAAAACCACCATCACCCGCGTCAGCGGAGGCTGGCTGAAACTCACCCCTACCGAAAGTCTGCCGCCCGGAGAATATGTCCTCGTCGAAATGATGAGCCAAGAAGGAGCACCGGGCAAAGAAGGCATGAACCTCTACGTCTGGGATTTTGGTGTCAACCCCAAAGCCTCCGCCAACCCCAATCCCTGGCGGCCCTCCGCCCCGGAACCGAAACCCGAGCACGACATCAAGCGTAATTGAACCGAGACAATTCATGCACCCCGCGACTACCTGCGGGACATAAACGAACAGCGGCTAAATTGTTGCATGCGCAGTGTTATCGACGGCGACAGCGTACCGACTGAAAGAGGGCGGCTGGCGCCGCCCCTTTCCATTTACTGCCCAACTCCGCCCCCTACTAAACTCCGAACATTATTCGAGGACGAAGATGTTCTTCTTCGCGCACATTTCTTTTAATACCCTGGGCCAAACGGTCACGCTTACTTCGCCGAGGTGAGCTTTGCGTAGCAGGAGCATTAGAGTTCTCGACTGGCCGATGCCGCCGCCGATGGAGAGCGGCAACTCGTTGTTGATGATGCCCTGATGATAGGGGAATTTGAGATTGTCGAGGAGGTTCGACATCTCGAGTTGGCGGCGGAGCGTTTCGGCGTTGACGCGAATACCCATCGAACTCAGTTCGTGGCGGCGCTGGGTGACGTGGTTCCAGACCAGGATGTCGCCGTTCAATCCGTGCGTGTCGCGCAGAGTCTGCTTGCTGGTGTCGGTAACCCAGTCGTCGTAATCGGCGGCGCGATTCTCGTGAGGGAGACCGTCGAGCAGAGGCCAGCCGATGCCAATGATGAATACAGCCGGATACTTTTGCAGGATGACCGTTTCGCGGCGTTTGCGCGGAAGATCGGGATACATCGCGAGCAGTTCTTCGGCGTGAAGGAACGTGAGTTCCTCGGGGAGGTTGGGATAGGGCGGCCGGCGCAAGTCAGGGAACATGTCCTGAGCAAACCTCTCGGCGCCGACCAGGACCTTCCAGATTTTCCGCACGACGCTCTTGAGGAATTCCAGATTGCGCTGCTCGGCGGTGATGACGCGCTCCCAATCCCACTGGTCGACATAGGCGGAGTGGTCGTGGTCGAGGAAGTAGTCTTTGCGCACGGCGCGCATGTCGGTGCAAATGCCTTCTCCGGGGCGGCACTCGAACTGCTTGAGGGCCATCCTCTTCCATTTGGTAGCGGCCTGTACGACCTGGGCGTCAATGGGATGTTTGTCGCGGTCGTTGGAGATGTGGAACTGAATGGGAGTGCGGGAACCGTCGCGGTCGAGCATGTCGTTGACGCCGCTTTCCGCGTCAACGATTAGCGGGACCTCAACCATCATCAGGCTAAGTTCATTACATAGATTGTCTTCGATATAACGCTTCACTTGAAAAATTGCCTGCTGGGTTTCTTTCGGGGTCAACAGCGGGTTGTAGTCCCGGGGCAGGATCTTTTCCAGTTCGTCGTAATCGCCGATGCCAGGGCCGGCTAAGTCGGCTTTCTTGGTGGCTTGTGTGTCCGTCGGGGGCGCGCTGACATGTTCGGCAGTGTCCTTCTCAAAACTCTCGATTAAAGTGTGGGCGCGGTCGTCCGAAATAAAAAGGCTCATAATAATGGCTCCTTCGAAGGAGGAGTGGTCCGCTGACGTAGTGCTAATCGTTCCTATTGGATGGCCCAAGAGAAGAACGAACAGTGACCGCAATCACAGGCGAGCGTGCGGCGAGTAACAGTCTGTAGGTGGATCTCTTTTCGGTGGCCAGGGCATGACAGCACGGGTTCGTGTGTTAGATTGAAATCCTTCCGATGAAGCACGTTGCCAATTGGGCTTTGAACATTGCTGCGCAGCGAGGGACGAGCTACGCGGATGTGCGAATTGTGGCGCAGCGTAGTCGCGCACTCACGACAAAGAACGGCAAGGTGGGGAGCGCTTCCGACGCAGAGTCGGTGGGCATGAGTGTACGGGCGATAGCAGATGGGGCCTGGGGATTCGCTGCGTCTGCGGAACTGGGGCGTAGCGCTGTCGAGGCGACTGCTGCCAGGGCAGTGGACATCGCTCGCGCCTCAGCGCGAGTCAAGCAGAAGGATGTGCGTCTTGCCCCGGAAAAGCCTGCAGTTGCGGAGTGGAGCACGCCGTATAGAGTTGATCCGTTCACCGTCTCCGTCGAACAAAATATTGGGCTGCTGTTAAAGATTGACGCGGAGTTACGTTCGGTTGCTGGAATTACTTTGGCGGAGGCGAACCTGAACTTTAACCGCGAAGAGCAGTGGTTTGTGTCGTCGGAGGGCGCGGACATTCACCAGACCAAGCTTTCGACGGGCGCGGGATATGCCGCGTACGCGTTTGCCGGGAACGAGATTCAGAAGCGGTCGTATCCCAATTCTTATGGGGGACAGTGGCAAAACAAAGGATATGAATTGATCGAGGAATTGAAACTAGTGGAGAACGCGCGGCGCATCGCGGAAGAGGCGGTCGCGCTGCATCACGCCGATCAATGTCCGGAAGGAAAATTCGACATCATTCTCGACAGCTCCCAGCTCGGACTGCAGATCCATGAGTCGGTCGGACATCCGATTGAACTGGATCGCGTGCTGGGGATGGAGGCGAATTTTGCGGGGACGTCATTTCTGACCATCGATAAGCTCCGGAAGTTGCGCTATGGGAGTGAACTGGTGAATGTGGTCGCTGATGCGCGTCAGGAGCATGGTCCGGGGCTGGGAACTTTCGGCTTTGATGACGAAGGAGTGCCGGCGCAGTGCACGCCGATCATCACCGACGGGTTGTTCACGGGCTATCTCAGTTCGCGGGAGACGGCGCACACCATCGGCGAGAATCGGTCGGGGGGGACGCTGCGCGCCGAGGGATGGAACCGGCTGCCGATGATCCGGATGACGAACATCAGCCTGCTGCCGGGGAGGGAGCCTCTAAGCCTGGAGCAATTGATCGCGGCTACCGGCCACGGCATCCTTATGCAGACCAACCGCTCGTGGTCGATTGACGACAAGCGCTACAACTTTCAATTTGGTTGCGAGATTGGATGGGAGATCAAGAACGGCAAGCGGGTCCGCATGGTGAAGAATCCATCGTACTCGGGAATCACGACGGAGTTCTGGAATTCGCTGGATGCGATTTGCTCGCGTGATGAGTGGACGCTGTGGGGAACTCCGAACTGCGGGAAAGGGCAGCCGCAGCAGGTGATGGGGACGGGACACGGGGCGGCGCCGTCGCGGTTTCGGGGGATCAAGGTGGGGAGTGCGTTTAAGGGAAGTTAGTTCACCACGGAGACACTGAGTCACGGAGAACTGCAAGAATAAGTCTGATGCTGACCCAGAACCAAGCCGGCGACATTTTTAATCGAATCAAGAAACTCTCGACCGCGGATGAGGTCGAGGTGCTCGTCTCGGGCGGGCAGTTTGCGCTTACTCGCTTCGCCAATAACACGATTCATCAGAACGTAGCCGAGGAGAATCATGTGGTCTCGGTGCGCACCGTGTTTGGCGGAAAGACGGCGCGAGCTTTTACCAACAAGTTTGACGAGGAGAGTTTGCGGCAAGTCGTGCGGGCCTCGGAGAGTCTGGCGAAGGTGCAGCATCCTGATCCTGATCTTTTGCCGATGCCCGATGCACGGGATGCGGCTGGCAGTTCCGGCGCGGGCCGGACGGGCGAGTCGCCCGTCCCCACACGAACTGTTCCGTCTCGGCACTTTGAACGAACCGCGGAGATCACTTCCGAGTTGCGGGCTGAGGGCGTCAAGAAAATTGTGGGCGTGGCAGAGAGGCATGGCCTCACGACCGCCGGAGTTTTCTCCAGCGGGGAATCTTTCGAAGGCGTATTCAATTCTCGCGGATTGAGCAACTGGCATGGGCAGACATCGGCTGAGGTTTCGATCACCATGTTAGGGGGCGATTCGTCCGGCTGGCAAAAGGCGAATTCGCCGGATGTGGCGAATCTGGATCCGCCGGCGCTGGCCGCGATCGCGGCGCAGAAAGCACTAGATTCGGCGCGTCCGCGCGAAATTCCGGCGGGGAAGTATACGGTGATCCTGGAACCCGCGGCTGTGCTCGACATCGTGGGGTTTATGTTTTGGGATTACTCAGGCATGGCGATTCTCGACCAGCGCTCGTTCCTCACCGGACGGATCGGTACAAAATTGTTCGGCGACAACATTTCGATCTGGGACGATATGGCGCATCCTCTGCAGACAGGCTCTCCGTTCGATGGAGAAGGGGTGCAACGGCAGAGAGTGGAGCTGATTGAAAACGGAATCGTGAACCGGGTCGTCTACGCTCGGGCGACGGCGGAAAGAATGAAGCGCTCGCAACACAAGGATAAGGTTGGTCCCATCGCTGCGACGGGCCACGGCTTCGCGTTGCCGAACGAAATGGGGGAGATGCCACTGAATATCGTATTCGCTGCTGTGCACAATCCGCAGACGGTCGAGCAGATGATTGCTTCGACGGAACGTGGGGTGCTGGTGACGCGTCTTTGGTACATCCGCGAAGTGGAGCCCTTCGAAAAAATGCTTACTGGAATGACGCGCGACGGTACGTTCTATGTGGAGAACGGGCAGGTGCAGAGCGGTGTCCGCAATTTCCGCTTCAATGAGAGTCTGATTCACATGCTGTCGAATGTGGAAGCCATGAGCGTGCCCGTCCGGTCGAGCGGAGAAGAGTCGTTTGACATGGTGGTTCCGGCAATGAAGGTGAAGGAGTTCAACTTTACGGAAGTGACGAAGTTTTAAGAGAGCATTCAGCACTGGGCATTCAGCACTGAGCGATGCCGATTTCTCCCCGGCGCCTCTGTCCGGCAGTCACCGGGAATTGATCCGGTTTTCACCGGAAATTGACGGGTTCGGACACGGTGTCTCAGGCTCGAATCCATTCTTCTCAATCCCCCTAATTCCTTCAAAGAAAAGCAGTTAGCCCCATTTGTTCCATGACTTCGGTAACTTTGTTTGCCGGAATTGCGGGTGTACGCTGCCTGTGAGTTGGATGAAAGTCCGGAAGCGGAAACGACGCTGCCGGAAGGAAGGTTCTTCTCAGCGTGGCAGCCGAAGGCACAGCACCGATGACCGAGAAACCGGCGAGCACGGGGCACTACGAAGATATGCAGAGTGCGCCGCGCTTTCCGCTGCATCTTGCCGCGTCGGTAAAAACGCAGGGCAGCGCGTATTCGGCAGAGACGGAGAACATCTCTGCCAACGGTGTGCTATTTGCGATGGACAACGACGTCGCGGTGGGATCGATGGTGGACTTCACGATTCTGTTGCCGGCCGAGGTCGTGGGCGTGCGGCGGAATGTGCAGATCGACTGCCGGGGCCGGGTGGTGCGCAGCTTCGAGGATCGAGGCCGGCGCGCCGTGGGCGTAGTGATTGACGAGTACCATTTCGAACGAGCGTAGGCACAGAGAACTGAATGGCGACCATTCCGGTGAGCGTGGAAGAAAAACTCGGAGCAGGCGAAGACGGCGGCAATGGTCAGTTCGTCCGAGTGATCGTGGCCGATACGCAGGCCATCTTCCGCGCCGGCTTGCGCAAGGTCTTCGCGCTCGAAGATGACATTCGCGTAGTTGGGCAGGCGGAGACGCTGGTGCAAACGCAATCCGCGGTAGCGAAATTTTCCGCGGACGTGCTGATTTTCGAGGCTGCCCTTACGCCGAATCCAGTGGAAGCAGTGGCCAATCTGCTTCGCCAGAATCCCCCGTTGCGTGTCGTGGTGGTGACTCCTGGGGCCGATGAAGATTTGACCTTGGAATTATTCCGCCGGGGCGCACATGGCATTGTTTCCCGTGAAGTGGAGCCTGAGTTGTTGGTGCAGTGCCTGCGCAAGGTGGTAGCTGGCGAGACCTGGCTTGACAGTCAGGGCGTGCGCTGGGTGATGGAAGCTTATCGCAACCAGAATAACCGGCCGACGGGATCGCGCCCGAAGGTGCAATTGACACCCAAGGAAATGCTGATCGTTTCGTGCGTGACCCAGGGCATGAAGAACAAAGAGATTGCGTTGCGTGTGGGCACCACGGAACAGGTTGTGAAGAATTATTTGCGCAAGGTGTACGACAAACTTGGAGTGGCGGACCGTTTGGAACTGGCGCTCTATTGTCTGAATCATCATGTGGTCGACAATACAAAGGTGCCCCCGCTGCCGGTGTCGGCTGCCAACGGCAATGCCGCGAAAGCCGCGTCGGCTGGTGCGTCGGCCTCTGGCGCCCCTTCCACGACTGCTTTAGTATCTGCAGTGAGTGCAGATTCTCCGGAAAAACTCTCCTAGCCTCCACCTCTCTTCCCCAAGCGTGATCGAGAGCAGGACGGTCAGATTCGACTAAGGCAGCACGACGCGCAGTTTCCAACTCGTAGAGCTTATCCTTTCAAGTTGCGGTTTCCACGACTTCACCCATAGAATTGAAAAGAACATAAAGAGCCGCGCGATCGCCAGGATTCGCGGCGGAGTGGGAAACTTCTGTAAGAGTCGTTCCTCCAACCGATTCTCGCCGGAGAGATGGCCGAGTGGCTGAAGGCGCACGCTTGGAAAGCGTGTTTACTCGAAAGGGTAACGTGGGTTCGAATCCCACTCTCTCCGCCATATTTTCAACGACTTGAGTGCGGTTCCGTGCTGTCTCCCGTGCCGTTAACTACCAAGCGTGCTACTTTTCCCGATGCGGTAGACATCTCATCCGTCACCACGGTGCCGTAAACATTCATTGTGGTGCGGATGTCGGCATGACGCATCAGCTTTTGCTGTACGGCTATCGTGGTGCCCACAGCATCAAGCCAACTGCGGTAGCTGTGACGTAGCGTGTGTGTCCCAAACGTCTCAAGCCCCGCAGCTATCGCCGCGTCCTGAAACATCTTCCACGTCCGGGGGTAGGACCACGGCAACCGACCAAGCTGTGACGGTGAAGCAAAAACCCAATCATCAGCACCGCCGAATTGCGTTGACGTTTTCCAGGTCTTCAGTACCGCTTCCGTCCTCGTCGCATCGCCAGGTGGAAGTACTTATTGCGCCATTCCGGAATGCTGCGCGCTGTAACTTGGGCCGCTTCCACCAGCAAGAAGCGCAACATCGAACTCCCTTGCTTCGTAATATGGCCCAGTCGTCGCCGATTTCCGCTTGAGTCCTCCAAGGGCACTAACCCCAAATACGCCGCGATCTGCTTCCCGCACTGAAATCGCTCCGCCCTTCCGATGATTAATACGAAGGCTAAGGCCGTCAGTGCACCCACTCCAGGATGCGTCCGCAAGCGCCGTGCCTCCGGACATTTCTCTACTTCCTGCTCGATTACTTGCGTCAGATCGGTAATGGTCGGGTTCAGCCGATCCAGCAGCTGCAGCAGATCTTCCCGTCGCCGGCTCGCCCAGGGGGCTAAGCGAAACGACTCCAGTTGCTCTCGTCCATGCTGTCGCCACAACCTCTTTTTGCAGCGTAGCCCCTCGTTCAGTGCCACCGCTTGCAGTTGATTCATGATCCGAGTCCGCATCTGCACCATGCGATGCCGATGCCACAACCGTTGCCGCAGATCCCGATTCTCCCCACTCGGTACCCAGATCTTGGGAAAACGATTCTCCATCAGCAACTGCAGAATATGCTGCGCATCCTGCCGATCCGTCTTCTGCTTGCGTTCGCGCTTCCTGGCGATCTCGGTGGCGTCCCCGATCCACAACTCGCAGTTCAGTTCCGCCAGGAGTCGCTCAAACCAGCGTGCATGCCCACTGGCTTCCATTCCCACTCGTACCTTCTTCCCCTGGGCAGCGAGGTCACGATAAAACGTTTCTGCTCCCTCACTGTGCTCTAATCGTTGCTCTCCGTAATCTCCCGTCTCGGTATCCACAAACGCTATTTGCTGGAAGCCCGGGTGATAATCGCATCCTATAATGATCATTGTCCGGCTCCTTTCTCCCCGAGCCTTCATGGTTGGTTTGGCACCACCAAGCTTACTCGGGTCTGGGAGCCGGCATTGTTATGGAATCAATTACACGTTTTGACCGCTGGTCATTGAGTGTTATGGCGATTTATCAACAACCATCAGGCCAGAATCGGCGATGCATCAAGAGACTTCAGGAGGGGCCGAAGAGGGATTTCCTAATCTGTGAAGAACATAAGTGTCCTTCAAGGTCACGGCGTCACGGACAAGCATCAGTGAGAAATACGCTGCTAGGTAGCCTAGAAGGACTCGGTATAGAGGCTCTCTTATCAACAGGAATGCAAGCAGCAGAAGAACGGCCTTGCAAAAATAAAGCCACGCAATATATTTGCGACCCCACGCCGTGCCGGTCAAGGCGCGGCGCACTCCCATGAGAGACGATGCAGCCATAAATCGAGACGGGTCTTGACTGATGCTAAGGTGTTGCATCGTTCCTGCTAGTGCACCCAACAGACCGCCCACTAGACCCAGCGTGATAGGTAAGCGAGGTTGGATAACCAAGAACGCAAAAACAACACCCATTGCCCAAACGAACAGGAGCAACAAGTTCGTTCTTGGCGACAGGGTGGCGTGGCGGTTACACTCAGAACACCTAATTTCCCGAAACCTCACAGGGGTCCTTTCCGTCTAGCATTCTGCGAAGCTGCCCTGTTCTTTCCTTGGTCATTCCGGTAGCCACTTGCGCATAGCACATCGGGTACATGCTGCCGTACTCTTTCTGTTTGTCTTTTGCTGGGTAGAGTT
>CABDXR010000014.1_pt1 | contig 11866 bp, 11 predicted proteins | sample 3421411 | NCBI WGS metagenome assembly CABDXR01 (sample SAMEA5534336, study PRJEB31848) | metagenome | biome: tundra; feature: field; material: soil | place: USA | collected 2013-05 | depth 0.15 m | reverse complement strand
TATCTCGAGTCTTCGTGCGGCCAGTGTCACATGGACGCCCTTGAGGGCACGCCTCAACTTAATCTGGGGCGACGGCTGTTGGCGCGCTACGGTTGCGCTCACTGCCACGCCATCACCCAGCCCGACGGTACATTGGTCGCTCCGGTAGACGAGCCGCCGTCGTTGGAGCACGTCGCCGAAAAAACTACGCGGGAGTGGATTTTTGCGTGGACCAAAAATCCCCAGGCGTATGCAGCTTCGGCCACCATGCCGAACTACCGCTTCAGCGACCAGGAAGCGGCCGACATCGCGTCTTTCTTGGTCGCACAGAGCACGCCCTCAGACAATTCCGCCAAGGGACTTCCCAAGAGCGTCGCGTCGCTGCCTGGCAGTGATACGGTACAGGAGGGCACCAGCCTGTATGGAACGTTGTTCTGTGCCTCCTGCCACGCGATTCAGAATGCCGCAGGGAACCTGGTGGGCGGAGAGATGGCGCCCGAACTGACCAGAGCCGGCAATAAAGTAAATCCGGACTGGCTTCGCCGCTGGCTGCGGGCGCCTCAAGGATACGATCCGAAGACGCGCATGCCGCGTTACCGGTTCGACGAAAAACAGATCGCTTTGCTTGCTAGTTTTCTGCTGAGCAAGAAGGACGATGATCTGTTGGCGAACGTGCATCTGCCCGCGTCTGATGCGCAAAGCATCGCCCGGGGCAAGAAACTGGTAAGCGACTACGGCTGTGTAGCCTGCCACCGCATCAACGGCGTGAATCCGCCGGAGAGTTTTGCTCCTGATCTATCCCGGATCGGCAGCAAACCACTGTTCCAGGTGGGCTTCCTCCGTGGCATGCCGGAAACTCTGCCAGACTATATTGCGGGCAAGATTCACGATCCGCGTGCCTTCGGCCCCGCCCTGAAGATGCCGAACTTCAGTCTCACGGACGGACAGATCGAAGCTCTCACCACCGCGTTGTTGGCCCAAACCGATCGTGCTGTCACCATGCCCCCGGAACTGGTCCGATCTTCCCCACATCCGAAATATCATCCGGGTGGAGATGCGGGCCGCTTGATGGAAGACCTCCGTTGTCAGAGTTGCCACGCCATCAACGGAAATGGCGGAGACATGGCTCCCGACTTGACTTTTGAAGGAAGCGCAGTCAATCGGGCATGGCTGTTAGATTTCATGAAGAATCCCAATACCCTGCGTCCGGCATTGATCCGGAGAATGCCTAAGTTCAATTTAAGCGACGCGGAGATCAAGGGCCTCTCGGACTACATGCTGTCGGCATATCAGGCGTCGGGTTTTGACTCGCAGGCTCTGGACCTGAGTACTCTGAACTCCGATGCGGCCACCAGGGGAAAGCAACTCTTCTACAGCAAGTATGCCTGCCAGTCTTGCCACATCGTGGATTACAAGAAGGACAAGGGTTACGTGGGTCCAGCGCTGGCGGGAGTGGGAGACCGGTTGACTCCGGTCTGGATGTATCGCTGGCTGAAGAACCCCGACGCCCTGGTTCCTGGGACGCCGATGCCAAACTTTAGCCTTAGCGACGACGAAGCCCGAGACTTGACCGCTTTCTTGACGACACTCAAGGAGCATAAGAAGGGAGGCCTGAAGTGAGACCGCTCCATGTTGCCTGCCTGACTCTCCTTCTTATTATTCCGATGGGATGTACGAAGCGCAGCAACGTGAATCCCCCTCTCTCTTCCAACGTCTACGGCGCGCAGATTGTGCAGGTGAGCGGAGATAAACAGGCCGCTGGTGTCGGTTCGAAATTGGCCGATCCGGTGGTTGTGCAAGTGAATGGCGCCGACGGAAACGCGGTGGCGGGAGCGTTGGTCTCATTTCACGGCGATGGACTCGTGCTGAATCCCAGCAAAGCTCTCTCCGACCCCAGCGGACAGGTGAGCGTTTCCGTCCAGCTTGGCGGCATTCCCGGAAGCTACCAACTTGTTGCGGACACCCCCAAACCCGGCGGAGGAAGCACGACCATCAACCTGCGTGAGATCGCTATGGGATATCAGGAGAAGGTAGGCAAGGAAGTGAGCTACAAATACTGCACTACTTGCCATGATCCTGAGTCCACACCCGAGCGGGTTTCGAATCGCGACAACCTGACTCCCCCGCTCCCGCATCAGTTCACGGACGGGAACACGCTGAATAACATGTCGGATGCTGACTTGATCAAAGTCATCGCCGACGGTGGCCCCTCTTTAGGAAAGTCTCCTCAGAGCCCGGCATATCGAAGTACTCTGTCACAGGCACAGATCAAAGCTGTGGTGGCCTATATAAGAGCTATCGCTGACCCGCCATATCAGCCTCCCGCCACCAAACACTGACCTCGGTGATCCTTAATCGACCCGTCTCATCAATCGCTGCGCCTCGGGACATTTCTCCGCTTCTCCTCGATCACCTGACTCAGCTCGGCAATCGTCGGACTCAGTCGGTCCAGCAATTCCAGCAGATCGCTTCGCCGCCGGCTCGCCCACGGGACTAACGGGAACGACTCCAGTTGCTCTCGTCCCGCTTCCCGCCACAGCCTCTTCTTGCAGCGTAGCTACCTAGTCCCCCGTACCCGGAGTGGAGATCCTTCCCTATGTTATTTGCAAAGACAACGTTTAGCTTCCATCTGATCCGGCGCTTACGCTTGCCTCTGGTGTGCTGATCGTGACCGAGAACCACGGTTCGGCAGGCGGAGTGGCAGGCGTCGCGCCTTGCGCGGCTGCGATGCTTGCGACAAGACCGATGCGTGATTTTGTTTCGTCCGTTGTCCAGGCGAGACAATCCCGATGAGCAGAGCGCACGCTAGGCACTCTCCGACGTAGCGCTTGAGTTCGGGAGCAGGGAGCACACGCCGTATGAAGATCAAATCAGCCAACAACACGCTCCGTAAAAGACAGAAATCATCGCGAACGTCCGCCACGTGTCCGCGTAACGGAGGGCGTGGATCTGTTCGTGTATCAAAATGCTCGTAACACCTTGGACCAGGCCCAGTACTGGCGCGAAAACAATCCGCAGAATTATTTGCGCATAACGGCCCAAATCACCCTTCACAACACGTTATAACAACAAGACTATCGTAGTAGTAACTGCCCGATACGATCCGCCCTTGCTTGTCGAAGTGGCAGATCTCGCAGAAGGGGAGAGACATTTTGCGACCGGTCGGCTTCATTGAACCGAGTGGCCCGTCGCTAGTGCCTTCGACGGTGAACTGGGCGACGACAATGTTTCCCGCGTCAGTGTATTGGGGATTAGTGATGTGGCCGTCCGAGAAGGCCTTGGCCCAGTTTTCCGTCCATTCTCTAAACTTCTCCCGTGTGTTTAGCGTGATAAACACGAGACGTGATCGGTCTAAGGTGAGGTTCTCGGCGGCGTTGTCGATGACGCCTGCGAAGTCGCGCTTGTTCCAGCTCTCGTGCGCCGCACGGAGCGTTTTCACATTTTTTTTCATTCATCCTGGGTGCCTCCTTTCTCAAAGAGCGCAAGGACGGGCGGCCCACGTATGGGCCGCCCTGGTGCGCGGTGGGTTGTTAGGCGGCTTTCTCTGCAGCTGGTGACGAGAGCGAACAATTTGATAGCAACTACATTGGAATCGTGGATACTAATAGGCGGAGTGCCGTGATGCCCAAAACTGCAAAGAGAATTCTTCTAGTCGTCGCCGCCTTCATCGTGGTTGTATTCACTATTTTCCTATTCAACCAGACGATGCAGATCGTCCAGTCGGCGCGAGCGGTCAACGCCGTTTTCGGCAACGGAGTGATGTGGGGTCTCATTTTCACCTACTGCATTCTGCTGACGACGCCGTTTGTGCTTTGGTTCCGGTTGCCGAAACGGATGCTACCTCCAGAAACGACTGAGGGGGATGCTTATGAGCGATTCCTTATCGATTTCAAGAAACGGTTGTCACGCCATCCTCGCCTCCGCGGAATTACTCTGAATTCCACCACGGACATCGAAACCGCCCTTCAGACACTGGATAAACACGCTGACGATGTGGTCACGTCAACTGCATCGGCGGTATTCCTGAGCACAGCCGTTTTGCAAAGTGGTCGATTAGATGTTCTGGTCGTATTTGCGGCCCAAACACGGCTCATTTGGCAGGTTGCCCACGTGTACTATCAAAGACCGTCCCTTCGAGACTTTGTGCAGCTATACGCAAATGTTGCTTCGACTGCCTTTATCGCTGCTGGCATTGAGGATATCGATGTCGATGTGCTGGTTGGGACGATTTTCGGCTCGACTGTTGCTGCGATTCCGGGAATGCATCTTCTCGTCAGTTCTGTCCTGTCTGGTTCAGCAAACGCCTTCCTGACTCTCCGAGTAGGAATGATCACTAAGGAATACTGTCGTTGCACGGTGCGGGTTGAGAAGATGGGACTCCGAAGAGCCGCAACCGTGAAGGCTGCGAAGCTGCTTGTCTCTATTGTTCGGGAAGGAACTGTGAAATTGTCAAAGGCCACGGTGACTGCATCAAAAACAAAACTGAGCCAAGCGTTCGAACGTGTAACCGGGTGGCGTGGAGCTGCGAGCACCTGACACGGTGCTCCCCTCACGCTGTTAAGCTGAGAAGAAAGATGCAGAAGATTTTCATGGGTTCAATTAGCCCTCGGTATGCGATCCTGCCACTCTGCAAGGGTTGGAAAGGCAGCATCCGCGTCAACCCTGGCGCAACAGGTGCGCAAGGTGGCACGCATTGATCCGGTCGCTGCACAGGCAGAGGCCAGGCGAATCACCGACTCAACTGTGTTTGTCAGCCCTGATGAGCTGGTAGCGCTGCTCGCGGACAGACTGGCGGAGTCCGGCACGGCAACGGACCACCCACAATTCCGGCTACAATATCGGGGACTGGGACCATAGCGCTCGATAAATATGAAAATGTCAATGAGTGAATCCGGGAACCGCTTCCTGCAACACTCGGAAAAATCCTATAATCACTGAATCTGAGTTCGTTGCTTTTACGGAGGATGTCATGGAAAGGCGTGAGTTCTTAAAAGCGGGAACAGCGGCGGGATTAATGAGCTCGGCACGAATCCTTGAGCCCCTCGCGAAAGCGGAGCAACCAGCAACTAACCTCGCGCCCATTCCGCGGAGAGCATTAGGCAAGACCGGGGAGAAGCTATCCATTATAGGTTTCGCCGGCATCGTGGTGATGGAAAACAGCCCATCGTTTGCCAGCAATATCGTCGCAGAAGCCGTGGACCGTGGGATCAACTACTTTGATGTGGCTCCCACATACGGTAACGCACAGGAGCGACTGGGACTGGCGCTGCAACCGTATCGCGACAAGGTCTTCCTCGCTTGCAAGGAAGAGGACTGGAGCAGGGAAGGCTCCGCCAAGTTGCTCGAAGAGTCTCTGCGATTGCTGCATACCGACCACGTTGACCTCTACCAATTTCACGCGCTTTCGAAGATGTCAGATCTCGAGCAAATCTTCCGGCCCGAGGGCGCCATGGAGACTTTCGAGGCGGCAAGGAAGGCGGGCAAATTGCGATTCATTGGTTTCTCCGCCCATTCGGTGGAAGTAGCCCTTGCCGCTATGGACCGGTATCCGTTCGACACCATTCTGTTCCCGATCAACTTCGTTCTCTACTCGCAAGCCAAGTTTGGACCGCAGGTGCTCGAGAAAGCCAGGCAAAAGGAAATGGGGGTCCTGGCGCTGAAAGGTATGGCTAAGACAACGTGGTCGGCTGCTGCAAAGAACGATCACCCGCAACCCAAGTGCTGGTACGAACCTGCGGCATTTCCGGACGAGGCTGCTATGGGTCTGCGCTGGACGCTCTCGCAACCGATTACAGCCGCAATTCCTCCGGGCGATGAGCGATACTTCCGACTGGGAATGGATGTTGGTCAGAATTTTCACCCGATTACCGAACCCGAGCAGCAACAGCTCATCGCTGGAGCCACGGGTGTCAATCCCATCTTCCATCTTGGTGCAGTCTAGGTTTTTGCGGGCTCCACGGATTGATTTCTAATAACGCTCATCCTATGAAAGAGGATGAGCGTAAAGTGGCGCTGGTTGCATCGGGACAGGACTGGCAAGACTGCAAACCGAGCTCTTGTTCCTTCGAAGAGGTGAAGGACTTTTGTGCAGGGAGCGATTCTTGCTAGTGAGTTTCACGATCGCAGCTTGGCCTACGAAAAGGCTTGCTGCTTGGATTGTAAAGCGCAGGAAGGTACTCGAAGAGTAACCTTGTCGCGAGTTGCTCCGCAGCTCCAAAATGTTAGCGCAGGCCGGGTAAAATGCAAAAGGCACTCGGCACATTCACACCGGCGGTATTTTGACTTATGCTGATTCCTGTGTTTCTGACAACAGCTGGGAAGTTGATATGAGAGGTATTGTTGTAGGTTTTGTGGTCGCGTTGACTGCGCAGGTGCTCGTAGGCCAGACGGCGCCGCACGTTCCGCTGGGAATCGTTTCGGATTGGACGCACCATCATGTCCTCTACCCGGAGTCGAAGGACGATTCCGTTATGGCCCGAATCCGAAGAGATCCCCGCTGGGTGCAAAATTGGTATCTCCGCCATCGGGAGGCCTGGTGGCCGGAACACCATCGCAGGCCCCGCGAGGGCAGCCGCAGAGATTGGAGCCTGCCCCTGGGCACGTCCGGTTTTGGGCCGTTGTGCGACTTTACATTCGCCATTGGTGCCATGACGGGGTACGGCAGCGTCAACACAACAGAAATTGCCGATAATGAGCCTTTCGGCAATGTCGGTGGGCTCCTCGGCATCGGCGGCACCCTCACCGTGACTGGCAGCAATGAGATTGGCACGTATTCGCTGTATCCAGGTGGGCCAGGCACAACATCTAGCCCAAGCGGGAAGTTCTTCTACGATAATGTTTTCCTCCCCTCAAGCGACCCTCAGATTGATACTGTCGCTGGGCCTCTCTTCACCGGCAACGGGCTGGAGATCAACTTGTGGGCCACCGCTCCCAATGAATACACATTCTATGATTGGGATGGTACTGGTTATACCAACATCGGTACTGATGGATCATTCACCTTGAACGTGGATCCTGGCGGGGGCCAGACCTTCCCCGCCAAATTTGTGTTTGATAAGACCGCGGCTCCAAGCTGCACGAACGACTTCGTGGTGATCGGCATCCCAGCGAACCCCGCGTCGGGCGGTCTAGCCAACATCGTTGGAGTGAACAATCTCTATAGCGGCGGCACTGGCGCACTGTGCTCGACCGGGCCGACGGTGACGTTCGCCTACGCCTCAGGCACCGGACAGGTGCCCGCTTCCGTTGTCATCTCACAGAGTGGGAACCAAATTGCCTACGTTGAGAATCTTCCTACCGGCAGCTCCTACTTCCACGTCCTGACCATTGGCACCACGGGAATTAACGGGTCCAGCGCGACGGCGGCAGTCGTGCCGGGGAGTGCCGGGGGCAACAACGCCGTGGACCAGAGAGTGCTGCTTTCGCCGGACGGCGGCACCACAAACCAAAGCTCCACGAATGCCGCTTTCGTCGTTTACACATCTGCCGATGCCAACGATGTCGCCTACGCCACTACCTATAGTACGGCCGGGAATAGCTCCGGCTACCTATACAAGATCAGCAACGTATTCAACGGCAGTGCAACCCCAACGATCGATTGGAGCGTCCCCATCAATGCAGTTCCGTCAACTCCGGTATACGATTCGGTATCGAATAAGGTCTTTTTTACGGATGGCAGCGGTCGTATCGATTATGTGACGGACACGGGCACGTCACCCTCGGTTGTTTATAGCGCGGTCTTGGCCAACGGCGACACAGCCGAGAATCCAGTAGTTGTCGACAGCACCAATCAGATGGTCTACGCTTCCTTCAACTCCAACGGGACCAACTCCCTGGTCGTGCAAGCCCCCACGAGTATGGCGAGCACCGTCTCCGTACCCGTGGGCACGGAAAGCACGATCTACACAGGGCCATACGGCCCTGACTTTAACAACGCCTGGTACACCGGATCGGGGACACCTCTCATGTATGTCGCCGGAACGGGCACCGGGACGCTTCCGACCCTCTACAGCGTCGGGTTCAACGGCAGTGGCGTGATGAACTCCAGCGCCGACGCTACGGCGGCTCTGGCTACCGGCATGGCGGACTCGTCGCCGCTTACGGAGTTTTACAACGCTTCGCTCCAGAAGGACTACATTTTTGTTGGGGTCACAGACAATTGTGTAGCTACCACGGGTGGCGGAACTGCCGGCTGCGTCATGAGCTTGGACATCACCGGCGGCTTTCCAACCGTCAACGCCAGCAGCACCGCGCTGTCCGCCGCTGGTGGCACAAGCGGCATCATCGTGGATAATGACAGCAGCCTTGCCGAAGCATCGAGCATTTACTACGCTACCAAGACTGGGGCGACCCTGGTCAAAGCCACACAGTCGGGGCTGAACTGATGCCAGTGCACCGGTTTGAGCTTCGGGTGAAGGACATATGGCCATGAATCAGAACTCACTTCCTCACTGTTGCCATCAGAGCCCGGAGATTTCTGCCTGGATGCGGCTCTGGCTTAGTCTGATGGCGGGTCTGCAGGCTTGCTGGGAAACTAGGAAACTTTGCGGTTAAATCTGCACTGCGTTTCGGTGGGCCCAGTTTTTCCGCAGCTCAGCGCTTGTGTCTCAAACACTTGCTCAAACCGGAACGCAGGTTCAGTGTAGGGCTTCTTGATGTGATCTTCCTGAATCAGTCGCTTGTCTGCAAGTTCCGAATTCCCATTTGCCTTTAGGCAGTTGCCCCTGTGGGCTCAACTTCGAACAATTCCATTTGCGCGTGGGAGAGCCCTTCGCCGCCGGCTCCATATTTCTCGATGCGCATCAGCCGTAAACGCTCTTCCAGCACACGAATCTTCAACTCCGCGCACTGCAGCCGACTCTTCAGTTGTGCGATGAGTTCCAGGCCGTCTGGCGCTGAAGGAATGGGAGCTGCACTCACAATGGGCTACTGATTTAACAGAGTCAATCGAGGCGTTCAAGCGCGTCAGCATGTCCTCTGCTGAAACTTTTCGGTACCACCGCTTGCTCTTCGTTTCAGCCAGATCGATCGTAAGCGTCCGGCGGAGACCGTCTGGACAGGGGTGTGAAGAGAGGACACTCTGGCTTGGTGGACACGATTGGAAAGTGTCCACTTGGAGCGGAGATGGACACTTCCAGGGCAGCAGGGGGAGAGATCGCATCGAGGGTGAGCCAGACGGGGACCGCCAAGCGGCAGCAGCGAAGCGTGGAGGAGAAGCGTCGAATCGTCGAAGAGACGTTGGTGGAAGGTGCGTCGGTGGCGAGAGTGGCGCGAGCGCATGGGGTCAATGCCAATCAGGTGTTTGGCTGGCGCAAGCTATATCTCGCGGGGCGACTGGGAGGCAGTGGAGCGGTCAAGCTCTTGCCGGTTCACGTCAACGAGAGTTCGCCGTCGCTGGCAACGCCAGCGAGGAGTGAGGACTCCTGCTCGACTTTCTCGGCGGGCACGATTCATATCGAACTTCGCCACGCGCAAGTGCACATCGCGGGCAGTGCCGATCCGGTTTTGTTGCGGGTATTGTTGGAGTGCTTGCGGGGATGATCGGGCCGCCAACGAACACGCGAGTTTGGATCGCAGCGGGCGTGACCGATCTGCGGCGCGGTTTCACCGGGCTGAGCGCGCTGGTACAAACGAAGTTGGAGCAGAGTCCGTTCTCGGGTCAGGTGTTCGTGTTTCGCGGACGGCGGGGCGATCTGATTAAAGTTTTGTGGTATGACGGGGACGGGTTGTGTTTGTTCGCCAAGCGCTTGGAGCGCGGACGTTTCGTGTGGCCGCAAGCGGCGAGCGGCACGGTTTCGTTGACGCGGGCGCAGTTATCGATGCTGCTGGAAGGCATTGATTGGCGGCGGCCGGAACGCACTTGGGATCCGCAACTGGAGGTGTAACGCGCGAGGTTCTTTTGCACAACTTTTTTTGTGCGGAGAAGATCGTGGCGCGAAGATTCATGCGATACTCCGCGCATGTCAACCACGACGCTTCCGGATCTGAACCTTCTCCCGGCGGAAGCGTTGAAAGCACTGGTCCGGGCGCAACATGAGCAACTGCTCTGGCGCGAAAGCGAGATCGAGCATCTGAAGCTGCTGATCGCCAAACTGCAGCGCATGCAGTTTGGACGGAAGTCGGAGAAGCTGGCGCGGCAGATCGAGCAACTGGAGTTACGGCTGGAAGATCTGCAAGCGAAACCCGCGGAGAGCGCAAGCCCGCCGGAGAGTAAGTCTGCTGCCACGCTTCCTGCTCTCCTTATTAATACTCCTGCGAAACCCACGCGTCGGCCGTTGCCCGATCATCTGCCACGTCAAACGCAAAGGCATGATCCGAAAGAATCGGCTTGTCCGGATTGCGGCGGTGCGCTGAGTAAGCTGGGCGAAGACGTCTCCGAGATGCTGGAGTACGTGCCGGCGAGCTTCTTCGTGGTTCGCCATGTGCGGCCTAAGTTGAGCTGCACGAAGTGTGACCACATCGTGCAAGCCGCGGCTCCGACGCGACCCATCGAACGCGGCATAGCCGGGCCTGGACTGTTGGCCCACGTGCTGGTCGCAAAGTATGCGGATCACTTGCCGTTGTATCGCCAGTCGGAGATCTATGCGCGACAAGACATTGAGTTGGAGCGCTCGACGCTGGCCGACTGGGTGGGCGGAGCCAGCCAGTTGTTAGAACCGCTGATCGAAGTGCTACGCCGCTACGTGACGGCCTCTGGCAAACTGCACGCCGACGATACGCCCGTGCCCGTGCTGGCTCCGGGGAATGGCAAGACCAAGACCGGGCGGTTGTGGACCTACGTTCGCGATGACCGTCCTGCGGGTGACACGGCGGCGCCGGCCGTGTGGTTTGCCTACTCGCCGGATCGCAAAGGCGAACATCCCGAGCGGCATCTGCGCGAGTTTCGCGGAACGCTGCAAGCCGACGCCTACGCCGGATTCAATCAACTCTACGAAAACGGACGCATTCAGGAAGCGGCGTGTTGGGCGCACGTGCGGCGCAAGTTCTTCGATCTGCAGCAGGCGCACGCTTCGCCGGTGGCGAGTGAGGCGCTGGAGCGAATCGCAGTCCTCTATGCGATCGAGAAAGAGATACGCGGTCGGTCGGCGGAAGAGCGCCAGCAGATTCGCAACGCGCGTGCCCGACCGTTGCTCGAATCTCTGCGACAGTGGTTCGAGGCGACGCTCCCCAAGCTTTCGCGCAAGTCGGATACGACGGCGGCGATTCGCTACGCCCTCTCACGCTGGGATGCGTTGCTGCGTTATTGCGATGACGGGCACATCGAGATCGACAACAACGCGGCCGAACGCGCCCTGCGTGCGGTCGCATTGGGCCGCAAGAATTACTTGTTTGCGGGATCAGATACTGGAGGCGAGCGCGCCGCTGCCATCTACAGCTTGATTGGTTCGGCCAAACTCAACAGCCTGGACCCGGAAGCCTATTTGCGCGAGGTGCTGTCGCGCATCGCCGACCACCCCATCACTCGCATCGAGGAGCTATTGCCTTGGAACGTCGCCGCCAGCCTGCCGCCCGTAATCGAACCCGCAGCGTAACCCATCCTGCCGCCCGGAAGAACTCCGCCCTGGTTCCCGCATCCCTGCCCAACATCGCGGACTTGATTGCCTACGGCGAGATCACCATCGGCGTGCTCCGCCCAGTTGGTTGTGTCGCCACGGCCAGCGACGAAGATCGCACCCTGGCCATGCTCGTACGCCGCAGGGGTGAGACTCTGGCCCAGTTACTCACCCGCCTCGATCAAGCCATCGACAAAGCACTCACCGAAGACATCTACACCGACGAAATCAACCCACCTTGAGCCTTCCCTAAACTCTAACTGTCCACATCCTTACTTCGTGGACACTTAGGATGCCCCAAACACTTGTCAACACGGTCTACTTCGGACGCTTAC
>CABDXR010000012.1_pt1 | contig 12019 bp, 19 predicted proteins | sample 3421411 | NCBI WGS metagenome assembly CABDXR01 (sample SAMEA5534336, study PRJEB31848) | metagenome | biome: tundra; feature: field; material: soil | place: USA | collected 2013-05 | depth 0.15 m | reverse complement strand
TTCAAGTATTGGGTAAACAGGTAACGGGCTGGCAAGTCCTACCAGTCGATGCGCCTGACTTTGAATCAGCGGCGCTGCGGGCATGCGAGCTTGTGCTGGCTGGAGATGCTCGGATCGGCAAAATTCCGGGCGCACGAACGTCGAAGCCCCGATCAAGAGCGGATGGAAGATCGCCGAAACCGATCAAAAGCTCGAAGAAACACGCGAGCACAATTGACTTCGACGCTGTACGGAAGATCAGCTTGGCTTTGCCCGGCGTAGAGGAGAGCACAGCATACGGAGCACCCGCGCTCAAGGTTCACGGAAAACTTTTGGCATGTGTGCCCGTTAATCGTTCGGCTGAGCCGGGTTCGCTTGCCGTTCGCGTCGGTTTCGACGACCGCGCCGAACTGCTCGCAACCGCTCCCGATGTTTACTACGTGACCGACCACTATCTCGGCTACAGCGCCGTGCTGGTTCGCCTGTCCCGCGTCACACCCGATGTCCTGCGGGACTTGCTCGGCATGGCTCACAAGTTCGTGACCGCGCATGAGGCACGCCATTCGCCGTCGCGACACCGCCCCAAGCCTGTCTGATTCTGGCTGGCTTCCGAGCAATCCGAGAGCGACAGACCTTATATTGCTACGATAGGCATTGACGTTGGGGAGAGGAAGCATGACCGTCGCGTCCACTACGAGCGTTAACGTCAAGCAGGCGGTGCCCTTTTTCGGCGTGACCAACATGGAAGCCTCGCTGCGGTTCTATGTTGACGGGCTTGGCTTCAAAATGAAGCACAGGTGGATTCCGAATCGTAAGGAGGACAAGCCAGACGGTAGGATTCGTTGGTGCTGGCTTCAGCTTGGGGATGCCGCCATCATGCTTCAAGAGTTCCTGCCGGAGCGCCAGCCACACGAAACTCTGGGGACTGGAGTGAACGTCTGTTTCCAGTGCGAAGACGCGCTCGCGCTCTATCGCGAGTTCAAGTCGCGTGGAATACAGACGCGGAAACGCCCATTCGTTGGCAATCGTCTTTGGGTAGTTCCACTCACCGATCCTGACGGCTACCGCATTGAGTTCGCAAGCCCAACCGATGCGCCAGAGGAAAGCGAACTAGCAGAATAGCAGCGGAAACATAGGAGGCGACGATGAAGCGAGAACGTGCGCTCAAGATCGTGCTCGTAGTCGTGGGAGTGCTTTTTTGCGCTGCCCTTTATCCGCTAGTTCTGATGGGAAGCAAGACCCCGCGCTGGCGATGATGATGAGTCTTTACGCAACGCTCGGCATCTTCTTGCTGCTTGCTTCGCGCAACCCCCCGGCGCACCGCAGCCTGATCGCCTTTGCGGCGTGGTCGAGCTTCGCGCACGCAGCGGTAATGTCCTTCCAAGCGTTACTCGACATGATCGCTCGCAGAGAACTGATGGGCGTGACCTTCTTCGTTGTCATTGGCGTAGCCCTGCTCGCGCTGGCTCCGGCGAAGTCAATCGACCGGGTATTGGCAGCCGTTGTGTAGGCAACCTGACAGTCCCCATCCTGAAGCAAGCCAAGGTCGAGTACGCGAAGTTGCAATAGCCGCCTTTCTTCTTTTTATGCGTCGCGATTGACGTTTCGCTGCCGTGAGACCTAACATTCCCCGTCGAGGGTCTTGCGACAGGAACGTGTACGGTACTTTTCACGATCCAGTCTTTTGACAGGAGGACACCATGAATCGAGAACGGGCACTGAAGCTTTTGTTGGTGTTGGTGGGGTTGATCTTTTTACTTGGTGTCTACCCGCTGATGATGTTTCTATGGCCGAGCGGGTGGCGATGGCAGCCTAATCAGCCGGAATACGAGCAGATGATCCTTGGCGTGTATGCCACGCTTGGGATTTTCCTACTGCTCGCATCTCGCAATCCGTCTGAGAATCGGAGCCTCATCGCCTTCACCGCATGGTCGAGCCTCGTTCATGCCGCGATTATGGCGGTGCAGGCATTCCAGAATGCGAGCGAACGCGGACATCTGCTGGGCGACGTACCTGCGCTTGTTATTGTCGGCGTTGCGCTGATCGTGTTGGCTCCGGCAAAGCAGTCGGGAGAACTGCGATCCAGTGCGTAGGCTCGGACACAGGCAGAATGATCATTCATGTTCAAACTCGGAAACCGTTGCGAGGAAGCCTGTAGCCTCGTTCAGGTTGCAACCGGCAATATCGTTCATCAGCCGCTGAACGAAGGGAAACTGTCCCATGCGGTCACCAAATTTCTTCGACAACCAGATCGCAAGGGGGATCAGCGACAATCCGAACACCAAGTTCGTCCATAACCAAGGGACACTAAAGCCTTCGACTCCGAGGAATGCTTTAGACGCGACAATAAGGAACGGAGCCCAAACCACTGTTCCCGCCAGCAACCCCCACTGGACAGTCCGAATCCGCAGCACTCGAAGGCTCTCAAACTGTCTCTGAATCGTGGCAATGGGCTTCCCGTAGTCAATACGCCGGACGCCAGCGATCTGTGCTACCGTTGCGGCAAGCATACCGATTGCGAATAAATCCAATGCGACGGCAGGCAAGGCAAGCCGCACCATCGTGACGTGCTCGTAGGTAAAATTGCCGAGCGCCACGACAATTGCCAGCCAAACGACCGCACCCAAGCTAAGAAAGAAAGTGAGGCGCTGCAACGCAGACCTCGCCCCGTTCAGGTGGGCAGCGGTTAGAAGCTGCTTGTTCAAACGAATACTCTCTTCGAGCTTTCGATCTTGTTCTGCCCACGTCTGCTTCATTTCATCCAAATCCAACATGATTGATTCCTCCTCAAACTCGTGCCGTTCCGCCCAATTCCTGTTTAATCTCCTGCTTCAGTCTGCTGATCTTGGTCGCAACATTTGTCTCACTGATGCCCAGCACTTCCGCCATATCCCTGTAGCTGTGGCCGTCTAGGTACAGCAGAACCAGTGCCCGATTCAGGGGTTCCAATCCCTCAATGAACTGGTAAAGAGCCTGTATTTCTGGGGGCTGGCATGTTCTCTCATCGACCGCGTTCAGGAGACGCTCGTCATCCGAGAGCACGTGCCGTGTTCTTGTGCTCTCACGGCGATAAAAGGAAATAGCGACGTTGAGAGCTATCCGGTACATCCACGTAGAGAACCGACAGCGTTCATCGAACGTGCCGAAGGATCGCCACAACTGCACGATGATTTCTTGCGCAAGGTCTTCACGGTCATCCCGGTTCCTACAGTAGGAGTTGCAGACCTTGTAGAGCATCTTCTTGTGCTCATCCACAAGAATTTGAAACCGCTCTTGCAATGCTGGTGTGGTCATCCGGTTCTTTCTGTATTCTTGACGGCTGCTTTCTCGTGCTTTTCCTGCTCAAACTGTTATTCGCAGCAGAGCCTATGAAAATCACAGCGGTGGCGACAATTATTTGGGGGACTGGCGCGGTGCGCAGGGATCAGGTCGTTGACCTAAATAGGCAGGATAAACACCCCTCTGCCTGCGGACTAGAGCATCACGTACTATCCAACAGTTCAGGCAGAACCTGCCCTGCTTTCCCCAAATAGCATTCTGTGAACGAGGAAGCGTTCGCAGGATTCTCCGGTCCGACATAGACTGTCCGCGCACGACTACTGACTTGAGTAACAAAGCTGGCAGCGGGCTCGACCACGCCTGAAGTTCCTACGGCTACGAACAGGGTGCAGGCGTCCAGAGCATAAAAGATGCGATCCAACTCGAACGGCACTTCGCCGAACCAGCAGATGTGCGGGCGAATCCCACCGCCGCATGTGCATCGGGGAACCTCGGCTGGCGGTTCGTAGAGACTCGTGTCGTCAAACGGACGGCGGCTGCAAGTGTCGCAGCGGCTCTTGAAAAGTTCGCCGTGCATGTGGACGACGTTCCTCGAACCCGCCTTCTCGTGGAGGTTGTCCACGTTCTGGGTGCAGATGAACAGGCGGTCTTGCAACGTGTCTTGAAGTTTGGCGAGGGCGAAGTGCGCCGGGTTGGGTTTGGCTGCCGAAGCAACCCGCCGCCGCATGGAATAGAACTCCCACACCAGCCTCGGATCGCGGTGCCAAGCTAAGGGCGAGGCGACCTCCTCGATCCGGTAATTCCGCCAGAGTCCACCCACGCCACGGAAAGTTGGGATGCCGCTTTCGGCACTGAGTCCTGCTCCGGCAAGAATGAAGACGCGGTCAGTGGATGAAACTGTGAGCATGGATGATTACTGCGGCGCGAGTTGGCTAGGCTTCCGAGGCAGGGGTTGAATCCTCCGGCCTCCATGCGCGAGGACATGGCTCAATATCGCAAGAATCAGGACACTATCGGACGGTTCGTGGACGACGAGTTCGTCGTTGGCGAGGAGTTTACGTCTCCCAAACGCGTCACGTACAACGCCTACAAACGCTGGGCGGAAGAAGTGGGAGAACACTACATCCTTACCTTGTCCGAGTTTAACGAGAAGATGCAGGGACGGTTCACTGACTCACGTTCTGGCAGCGTTCGCTTCTGGAAGGGATTCCGTCTCAAACATGAAATTGACCCGGTCATGGCTGAGACTGGCAATAGCTATGAGGGCTTGGAGAAGGCGATTCAGTAGGGCTTGTTCTCGGGCAGTGGGGTTCCGACGCGTTTCCACAGCCGACGTTCTCAGACAGCACAGATCGTGCACCGGCGGCCCGCTTAATCCTGACTTTCTTGATGTCTCTGCCAGTGAGAGTCAACTCGGTGCTCTTTCAAGGTGCGATGAAGGTCCAATCGAGGTAATTCGCGGGATTGTTCAGGGGCAATTCGCGGACTTTCAAAACCCATTCTTAGAGCCAGAAATCGTGGCGGTTCTGTATCTACTCCGACCCGCCCGGATACAGAAATGCCATCAATTCTGGGAAAACTTCTAACCTGCGTCTCAAACGAGCGCGAAATTGAGGCCGCCAGATGGTGGGCTCGAAACAACTTTTTGGAGAAAAACGCAGTCATGAATGCACGAAAACCAATTCGCGATGCCCTCATTCGCAAGAAGCTTTGGCGCTGGAAGGCGCTCGCCCTGAACCAGCCAACCTACGGCCGGAGTTGCCCACCGGCGCAGGCCCGGAAGAATTTCTGGCGTCTTTGCGCCCGGTACCCGGAGATCGCGGCAAAGCTCGGGCTCAACGAGGCGTCCGTCTACTAGCCCGTCAACCACGCGAAAGACCACTCAGCCCTTTCGCGGGAGAATGACGAAGTTCAGAGTGCTTGGAAGCCGTCAGAATAGCTCTGTCGGTTTGAAGATGAGTGAAGAGGGCGGGAATGGGGGCTGGCTGCTCCCGGCTTGTGCCCGTTCGAGTAGTCGCTCGACGGCCCACATTGCAGGGCTGTTCCACCCTGCCTTGGAAAAAGCGGAGCCGCCTGTTCCCCCAAGAGGTGTAAGTCTGTGACCGGCAAGACCTTGCCTGAGCACGGCCCCCTAAAAGAGCCGAGGATTCGCCAAAATATCGAGTATTAGACACTTAGCATCGGGCGTCGATGTTGACAAGCCACGGCTCCGTGGCAATTCTCCTAGACGCTCGATGCAAACAGCATGGGTCGCCCAGCGTCGATCTACAAGGACGACGGGCGGCTCAGTTGAAACAGTCGAGGCAACATGTTTGAATTCTCTCAAGTCGCAGCTAAATCGCAATGAACCCACCCACGAGCAGGGGCCCTGCTCCCAATGTTTACAGACGGAATACTTCGTAGACGCGACGGTCGCGTCTAGGTTTCTATCAATCACACGCAAATATCTCCTGAAGCTCTCCCGCCTCGGTCTAATCCCCGCCCACCCTTTCGGTGTCGGCTCCCGCAAGCAATGGCGCTACCGCATTTCAGAGCTTGAGAAATGGGGCTTGTCCCAGGGCACCGTCCGGCCAGACAATGAGTCCGGCAGTCCCCGAGCCGCAAAAAGGGGGAAATAAATGGCTCAGGGATGGTTTCGTAGACCAAAAGAAAGGCTAGTTTACGTTTGGCAGATTGAAGACCCGAAGACCGGGCGCAAGCTGGAACGCGCCAAGGTGGTCGGCGATGCAACACTGTCGGACGAGGAAGGATGGCAGTTGGTGGGCGCGATGAAGCAGGATGGCAGGATCAAATCCGAAGTTGGGGCTCCATCCGAAAATCCGCTCTTCTCGGAAGTCGCTTCCTACTATCTGTCACACAAGGAGTGGAAGAAACGCTCGACCAAGACGCTGCACGAGCACGTTGTGAACGACATCTTGGTTCCGCGCTGGGGCGATAAGGTCGCTGTAAAGATCGAACCGCCCAAGATCAAGGCATGGCTCAAGTCGCTGGACGGGGAGAACGGGACCCGCTACAAGATCAAGACTGTGATGGGCACCCTCTACACGTTCACGCAGTCCGAGGGGCTTCTGCCACTCGGGGAACAGTACAACCCGGTGCACTACGTCAAAGGCATCGAGTCCACGTCTGATTACGAGGCTGCGGTTCTCACGCCGGAGCAGACGCTCAAGGTTCTGGAACAGCTTCAACAGCCTGAGTACACCATGCTCGTGCTGGTCGCTGCCACCGGAATGCGGATGAGCGAGATGCTCGGCTTGAGATGGTCGGACATATCTGGGGATCGCGGGGAGATTCGCATCCGCAGGACGTATGTGTACGGCGAACTGGAGACGGGCGCGAAAACAAGGCTGTCAAAGTCAGTGATAGCCATGCACCACGTGCTCGGGCAGCTGTTGAAGGAATGGCGTGCCGAGTCCGCCTATGCCTTGGACGACGACTTCGTGTTTGCTTCTCGGAAGCTCATGGGACGCAAACCACGTCGCGGGTCCATGGTCGTGGCGGATCATGTCAAGCCCGCTGCGGTCAGAGCCGGTGTGATTGATGTCAAGGACGGAAAGACCTATCTTGACGGCGAACTGGTCAAGCGGTTCGGGTTCCACACGTTCAGGCATTCGCTCACGTCGTGGCTCATGGCTAACGACGAGAATCCGCAAATCGTTCGTGCGATGCTCCGGTGGACGAACCTCAACATGCTCAGCCATTACACGCACGGCTTCAAGGAAGACAAGCTTGAGGCTCAGGGCGCTGTGCTGGAAAAGCTTGTTCGGGAGTCGAATCGGGAGTTGGAATCGGTGAGCAAAACCGCAACCGCCGCAACTGATTGAAAGATATGGTAGGCACGAGGAGACTCGAACTCCTGACCTCTACCGTGTCAAGGTAGCGCTCTAACCAACTGAGCTACGCGCCTACAACAACTTACAGATTATCATGGGAACGTTTGGGAACGGAAGCCGCCAAAACCGCTCCAATGACCTGTGACTGGGCTGCCCGCCGATCTGCCGGGATGCTCTGCGCGTACAAGTCCATCGTCAGTCTGCTACTCGCGTGCCGGAGCATATCCTGAGTTGCTTTGACCGAAACTCCGTTCGCTTGCAGCAACGTCGCCAGCGTCCGTCTGAATGAATGCCAGCCGATGTGCTTGCTGATTTCAGCACGCACAGCAGCAGGGCGAATCACCTTCCGCAAGAGGCTGTCAGGCCAGTACGGTTGCTGTCCGTCCTTGTCGGGACTGCCGAATAGGAAGTCCACGTCTTGGTTGTACGGGCAGCGTCCGCGCCAGTCGAGCAGAACACTTGCGAGAGCCGGGTCCATCGGTACTGCTTTTCCGCTGGCTTCTGTCTTCAGATTGCCGACGACTTGGTCAACGATTGCTCGACAGGGACGAATCTCTCCCTTAGCGAAGTCAACGTCCGACCATTTCAACGCTAGGAGTTCCGATACGCGGAGTCCTGTCGTCGCTGCCAACAACACCGCTGTCCGGCACGGATCGGTGAGTTCCCCGAGCAGTGCGCCGATCTCGTCAGCGGTCAGAACGTCCGGCAATCGCTTCCGCTTTGCGCTCTGGCGTACCAGAGTGATCGGGTTTCGACTGATCCATTCGTACCGCATCGCGTGACTGAAAATCGTGGACATGACGTTGCGAATCTTTGCTCGGCTACCGTTCGCGAGTGGCAATGTACCGAGCCATGCTTCTACGGCAACCGTGCGAACATCGGACAGTGATTGCTGTCCCCACTTCGGGAGAACCCACGTCTTGATGTAACTTCCGTAGACTTCCCGCGTGCTGTACGCCTTGTTGCCATCTGCTGACAGTTCCTTGTCGGTGTAGTGGGTCACCAGTTCTTCGACAGTCCTTGGCATTCTGGTTTCCCGGTTGATGTTTGCGCGGAGTAGTTCGCAAGCTGTCATTGCGGTCTTTCGCGTCGTGAACTGCTCCACGGTGCCGATGATTTCCTTCCGGTTGCTCTGTCCGTCACGATAGCGAAACGCCCAAACATCCGGGCCAGCCTTTCGTGATTCGCGGTACAGGCAACCGCTTTGATATCGCCTGCTCATTGAATCTCCTTTCGGTTAGGAGCAGGCGGGTGAATCTGGCCTGACGAATGTAGCACAAGCCATGCGGACAGTTCACTGGCACGATAGCGATAGTACTTCCCCACTCGGTAGTGGGGAATCTCACGTCGGCGGGCCATGCGCTGTACGGTTTTCGGATGCAGTCCGCCGAGGAACACGGCAGCCTCCGTGTCATTCAACAAACGTTCGTAATTCATAACAGGTAATGTCGGGCTGTTACCCGAGGTTTGATATGCGTCAGTCATTTTTCCTCCTAAAAAGGTCTAGCGGAAGCCCGTTTGTCACAGGCTCCAGCCCTGTCCAGGATTGAGATCCGGGAAACGTTGGTTGTGGTTGTTGTGATTACGCTGCGGGCAGCTGCACTAAAACCTCAGTGCCGCTGTGGTTCATCGCTGTTTATACGTAAACAGCCCTCAAAAGGACGTTTTTCGGTTTGGGTTGACCATATTGGGTAGGACCTAAAAGCCCGAACAATGCTCACCCGGATCAATGCTCGCCGCCCGCTGTGGAATCTACACCGGGAGAACCTCAGACATGCGACATGATGTTGCAGGGATATTGTCCATTTCCGCCAAAATAGACAACTCACCTTTCGTGAGTGTTTGTATTCGAGGTTATCCGAATCGAGCGATCCAGCCCTGGCCTGCTATCATCTTCAACCGAGGGAAACACCAATGGGAAATCTGTCCGTCGTAGTGCAGCAGTTGAGAAACGAACGAGAGCGAGCGCAAAAGGAAGTCCATCGCATTGACGCGGCGCTCGCGGCCCTGGGAAACCTTGGCGTTAACGGGGCGAGACCACGGACTTTATCAGCGTCGGCTCGTAGGCGGATCAGCGCTGCGCAGAAGGCACGCTGCCACGGAACCTCACGACAAACTGTCGTGAGGTGTTGAGTACTGTTACGGGGGAGGTGGCGGTGAGGCTACTACTTCCGCCCGATCAGGAGACCGGGGTCAGCCGAATTGATGGACACCAAGTTTCCGTGCCCGTCGCGGGTAGTGTCGTACCGTTCGCTGGTGCGACCCGAGAGTTTGTTGTCCTCGTCGCGGACGACGGCAGACGTATCGCTGAAGCCAGTGGTGACTGACCCGATGATCTGACGCTTTCCGTCTCGGATGAACTCTTTTTTCAGTGACATGTTTCCTCCCACTCCTCTTCTACCAATTTCTTTCGACAAATCGCTAGGAATCCCAAAATAAAGTTGGCTGGATGGCACAACAGTCACTTTTTCGTGTAGTTACTCCAACTTTTTTCCCGCATTCCTATCGATTTTTTGCTTCAACTGGGTATAACGGAAATGCAGGTGGATGCGTGCCCGACGACTACGGCGAAGAGGAGATCAGCTTGGGTGTTCTCATCGAAGAACAGCGGAGCCTCGCACACTCTAAGAATCCCTTTGAGCGGGTGGTGGGCTCACTCTGCTTGGCTGCGCTGCTCAAGGAGAGGCTCGCTGCATTGACCGACGCGGCAGTTGGGCAGTTGATGTCCCGCTACGTGTTGGACGACCTGAACGTGTTCAGCCCTGAAACGACCATCTGCGAGGTCGCCACTGAGCGGCTTATCGAATCAGCTATTGCGATTGTTCCGAAGGAAGCCAAAGCCGAGAAGTACGAGACATCGTTGATTTGCCCGAGATGCGGTGCCGAGTTTTGGAGGGCAGATGAATAAACCTGACCGAGCAGACGTGCGGCAAGTAAATGTGAAAGTAAACGGGATCACCTTCGAGTCGGTTCGGGTTCGACACGATCTTGGCTCGCGTGATTTCGATATTGTGATCGACGATCCCCACATCGGCCGCTTTGCTCTGACCGCTGCCGTCCCCGATCTGGAACTGCAAGAAGAAGACTCCGAGTGGCGGCAGGTGACACTGGACGAATTGAAGAAGATTCTCGCGGATGACGGCGAACTCACCGAAGTTGCCGAAGAGCCGCAGGCGTCCGCCGAGCGCGAGTCATTCAACCGCCGCGTTGCGGAGGGGGAACACATAATGAATGCGGAGATTGCCCTTTTCAACGCGGGCATTCCGTTCCTGCAGCTTCCATTCCAGCAGAACAAGTTCGCCAGCAACCTTTTTATGGTGCTGAGCGTGCCGAAAGCAAGAGCGTGCTTGCAGCGAGCAGGATTCCAAGCAAAGTTCGATTCAGAGACGGTTCTATTCGACGGATGCAACGGGCAAGCTGTCCAACTGATTCAGGGCAAGTACAGGCTGCCGAGAACAAAGACTTAGCGAATAGAAAAGGAGCATTGCAGAATGAAAAGAGCCGCCATCTACGTCCGTGTTTCTACCCCCGACCAACACGTCGAATCTCAGTTGTACGACCTCCGAGAGTTAGCCTCACAGCGAGGCTTCGAGGTTGTACACGAATACGAAGATCGTGGTGTTTGCGGAAAGAAGGCACGCCGTCCGGGGCTCGATGCACTCATGGCGGATGCGCGGCGGAAAAAGTTCTCGGTCGTGCTGGTGGCGGCATTCGATCGCATTGCGAGGAGCACTCGGAATTTTCTACAAGTGATCGACGAGTTGGACAGTATGGGAGTTGAGTTCATCTCACGGCGAGAAAACGTCGATACCAGCGGTCCGATGGGGCGTCTTTTCGTGACGATCATCTCGGCGATTGCAGAACTGGAAAGGTCACTCGTAGTGGATCGGGTCAAATCGGGGATGCGAAGAGCAAAACTTGAGGGCCGTCAGATCGGGAGATCACGGTTAGATGTGAACCGAGAGCAGGTTGTACTTGACCGCCGCTCTGGGATGTCCCTGACGCAGGTCGCGAAGAAGCATGGGATTTCACGGGCGAGCGTGTGCCGCTTAATGAAAGAGGCGAACAGCGATTGCAATCTCGCCATTGCAATTTCTAGTGGGGAAGCTGGGCTAGGGGCTCGGCTCTAAAGGCAACGTGAAAACTGGGAGGAAATGATGCAAATCGGTAAGCCGTTGCGAACCATCGTCGTGGAGCCGCTGGAACTTCCAGTGGAACAGCCGACTCGCGAACCTGAGCCCGAGCCGATTCAGTCGCCAGAGCCCGAAACTGAGCCACAGCAGGTGCCAACCAAGCGATGAGCATCCCCGACTACATCTCGCCCATCATCGGCTACCGTGTTTGGAAATGGGAAAAGACGGGGTTGAAGTCGCTCTGCGGGGAGCGGTGGAAGCCCAGCCAGTTGCTGGCGGCGAGATGCAGGGCTTCTGTTGTCGTCGGACCCATCGCTGGGCGTGCGGAGGCTGTGCATGATGCCCACGAGCCTCCGCAAACCAACTGCACCTGCGGCGTGTACGCGTCGAAAAGCCTTGAGCAACTGCTCACGACGGGATACGCGAAGTGCGGAATCCACGGCGAGGTCTACCTGTGGGGAACGGTCGTGGAGCACGAACTCGGATGGCGTGCTCAGTTCGCCTATCCCAAGACGCTGTTCCTGTCGCTGGACGCACTGCCGTTCACGCTGGCGGAAATCCGATCCCGCTTGGAAATGCTCACCACCTACCGCATTGATATCTTCGTTGCCGATCCGAAGGGGAACATCCCGCTATGGGCGAAGGAGTCAGGGTGCAGCCCGGTTGGGCTCGATTACCTGATCGAGAGGAGCAAACAGGATCACGACCGACGCCAACAGGAGCGCACCTTGAAAAAGGGCGACCGTGTGGCGATCCTCGGGCGCGGGATCGCCGTGGTCGAGCAGGTTGACAGCA
>CABDXR010000456.1_pt1 | contig 12227 bp, 9 predicted proteins | sample 3421411 | NCBI WGS metagenome assembly CABDXR01 (sample SAMEA5534336, study PRJEB31848) | metagenome | biome: tundra; feature: field; material: soil | place: USA | collected 2013-05 | depth 0.15 m | reverse complement strand
CCGCGCTCGCACAGGACGACTTGCTGGTTGCCTCCTGAGAGCAGATACTCTGCCGCCAGCAGCCATTCCTTCACGGTGGCAGACGGGCCGCGTTTTAGCAAAATGGGCTTGTTGATGGTCGCGAGACGGCGCAGCAGCGCGAAATTCTGCATATTGCGGGCTCCCACTTGCAGCATGTCGACGTGCTCGCAGATGACGTCCACGTCCTCGGTGCTCATCACTTCCGTGACGACGGGAAGGCCGGTTTCTTCGCGGGCTTCCCGCAGAATCTTGAGCGCCTCCAGACCAAGGCCCTGAAAATCATACGGGGAAGTGCGCGGCTTGTACGCTCCTCCCCGCAGCATGGCGGCTCCCGCGCGCTTTACCGCGTGCGCCGTGTCGAGCAATTGCGCACGCGATTCCACGGAACACGGGCCCGCGATCACCACCACTTCGGGGCCGCCGATCGCGACGCCATTTATTTTCACGACGGAGCGCTCAGGTTTCACCTGACGGCTTACCAGTTTGAAGGGCTGGGCGATGGCGACCACGTTGTCCACTCCGGGAGCGACCTGAAGCGCTTCGATTTCGTGGCGGCGTCCGCTGCCCACCGCCGCGACGATGGTGCGCTCCGTGCCGCGCGTGACGTGAGGTTGGTATCCGGCTTCGCGGATCCGTTCAATAATATGGTTAATTTCCTGCTCGGTGGCTTTCTCTGACATGTTGACAATCATCGCGATGCTTCTCCTTGAGTACGTCTTTCCAGAAAACAAAAGCCGCGATCCCTGGATCGCGGCTTGCGGCTGAGCTTGTTTAGTTTAGATAGCCGTTAGTGGCTCATCCTTACCCCAAGCTGCTCCGCAGCCGCTGCTCCTGGAAACCAGAAGTAAGCGGTAAACGCGGTGCCTGGAGTAAATCGTGTCATAAGTTTCTACCGCAAGATAAATCGGAAATCGACCCAAACTGCCGGAATTGCATGCCTACTGGATCGAACTGGCTGCGCTTGAGAATACGGTATTGGCATTCGACCCGATCAAGCGAACCGTTCCCACCACCAGAACCAGAATAACCGCCAACATCACCGCGTATTCGGCGATGTCTTGCCCCACATCTTCCGACCAAAGCCGATCAATCAATTTGTACATTTGCTCTCCTCCAGGCCCACTGTCAGTTCCTTGAGAGAGAAGGACTGAACTGAAACTTGGTGGAGACAATGATGCACGCTGGCTAAGGTCCTTGTCAATGTGCGTTTCGCGATTTTCCACAAGAAAATTATTGCTGCGGAATGGCCGCTGGGAGCCGAGTTTGGGCGGTATTCGCGGAGATGGGAGGGAGCTGCTGCGGTAGCAATTCCTGAGCGGACTGCTGGGCAAATTGCAGAACGCGGTTCGGCAGGATGCCGAGATAAAGTGTAGCCACGACGCTGACCGCGAGCGCGAGTCCCAATCCCAACGGGATCGGAGTGACGGGAACCTCCTTGCGCGATTCCCGCATGTACATCACGACCAGGATGCGGAGGTAATAGTAAGCGCCGATGGCGCTATTGATCACGCCGATGAGCGTCAGCCAAATCAGGTGCGCTTTCACTGCGGCGCTGAAGACGTAGAACTTGGCGAAGAAACCGCCGGTCATGGGAATGCCGATCAGCGAAAGCAGGAAAATGGTGAGCGTGGCCGCCAATAGCGGGGAAGTGCGGCCGAGACCTTCGTAGTCTTCGAGCGTCACGTAACGCTCGCCCGCATTACCGAAGTGGCTGACCACGGCGAACGCGCCCACGTTCATGGCGGCATAGGCTGCCGTGTAAAACATGGCGGCGGAAATCCCGGCAACAGAATCGTCTGAGCTCGTCATTGCGAACGCCATCAGCAGATAGCCCGCGTGGGCGATCGAAGAATAGGCCAGCAAGCGTTTGACGTTGGTCTGAACGAGAGCTCCCACATTGCCCAATGTCATGGAGAGGGCTGCAGCCACCCAGAGGAGCCAGAAACGGCCAGGTGCATTAATGGTGAATACAACACGCAACAGTACGGCGAACGCCGCTGCTTTCGGTGCCGTCGACATGAAACCCACGATCGGGGCGGGAGCGCCTTCATAGACGTCGGGTGTCCAAATGTGGAAGGGAGCAGCGGCGACTTTGAATCCGAGGCCGACAAACATCAGGGCCATGGCCACGTAGACGAGCAACTGGACCGGGCCTGCCTGCAGCTTCTGGCTGATCAGATCGATATTGGTGAACCCGGTTGCGCCGAACATCAGCGCCACACCATACAGGAAAAATGCGGTCGCGAACGATCCCAGCAGGAAATACTTGAGCGACGATTCGCTGCTCGATGCTTCGTTGCGGCGAAATCCCGTCAGGATATAAGTGGAGATCGAGGAGATTTCAAGGGCGATGAAAATCAAAACCAGCTCGACAGCCGAGGACATCAGCGCCATGCCGACCACACCGAAGAGAATGAGTGCGTAGTATTCCCCGGCGCGAATCCGCTGTACCGCCATGTACTCGAACGAACTGAGGATGACCACCGCCGCAATGCCGATGACCAGAAAATGGAAGAACACGCTGAACTCGTCCACCTTCACCATGTTCGAAAAGGCGAGTCCGGGAGACTGCGCCATATACCAGGTAGCGAGAAGCCCGGCGACGGCGCCGCCGAGCGCGATAAAGCCGAGCAACTTCTGACTCTTTTCCTCATCCACCAGAGGATCGAGCACCATGACCACGATGCCGAAGACGGACAGGATAAGTTCGGGGAGAATGCGAATATAATCCACGCCCTGCGGAATCGTCTGCAACAATGCGGCCGGCAACAGGAAGGTCGTCATTGTCCCATCACCTTGCTGACGACCTGGGTGAACGGCATGAGAGCGGCTTGTACTGCAGGATCAATCGCCCCCAACCACAAAATTGGAGCCACGCCCATCACCAGCGCGGCAACGGCGCACGGCCACACGGCAGCTTTCTCAAAGGCGAAAAGATCGTGCAGCGAATTGTTCACCGGGTTCGTCACTTTGCCGTAAAACACTCTCTGGTACATCCACAACAGATAACCCGCGCTCCAGATCACGCCGGTGGCCGCGAGCACTCCGTAGATTGCCTTAGCCTGGAAGGCACCGCTCAGCACCAGAAACTCGCCAATGAATCCGTTGAGCAGGGGAAGACCAACCGAGGCGAGCACGATGAATAGATACGAGGCCGCGTAGACGGGCATGGGAGCGGCGAGACCGCCGAACTCCGAAATCTCGTAGGTGTGGCGGCGTTCGTGGAGAATTCCCGCCAGCATGAAGAGCCCGCCCGTGGAAACTCCGTGAGCCAGCATGACGAACATCGCGCCATTGAGTCCCGCTTGGGTGAAGCTGAAGATTCCCAGCACCACAAAACCCAGGTGGCTGACCGAGGAGTAGGCGATCAGCTTCTTCATGTTGGGCTGCACCATGGCCACCAGCGCGCCGTAAATGATGCCAATCAGCGCCAGCGTCATCACCCATGGAGCGTTGTGTCGGGCTTGCTCGGGGAACAGGCCGAGGTTGAAGCGCAGCATGCCGTAGGTGCCCATCTTCAGCAGCACGCCCGCCAGCAGGACGGATCCGGCGGTGGGTGCTTCGACGTGTGCGTCCGGCAGCCACGTGTGGAACGGAAACAGCGGAACCTTCACTGCGAAAGCCAGGAAAAATCCGAGGAAGAGCCACTGCGCCGCAGCCGGGAAGTTCGGCACTGCGCCGCGCGCGATCTGATCGCGAATCACGACGAAATCGAAGCTGCCCGTGTGAGCGTAGAGCCAGAGAATCGCCGCCAGCATAAACACCGAGGCGATCATGGTGTACATGAAGAATTTCACCGCGGCGTAGACCTTGCGCTCGTGGCCGAACACCCCGATCAGCAGGGCCATCGGGATCAGCGTGGCTTCCCAGAAGAAATAGAAGAGGAAGAGGTCGAGCGATGTGAACACGCCGATCAGCGCGGTCTCGAGGATGAGCAGCAGAATAAAAAATTCCTTCACCCGGTCGTGGACCGACTTCCACGAAATCAGCACGCACAGCGGTGTCAGGAACGTGGTCAGAACTACCAGCCACAGCGAGATGCCGTCCATCCCCATGTGGTAATGAATGTTTGGCGTTGAGATCCAGGAGCGGTCGATCTCGTACTGGAATCCTGCCTGGCCGCGATGGAGGTGTACCGGCAGGTGCAGCGAGAGAAGAAACGTAAGCAGCGAAAAAACGAGAGCGAAGATGCGGACGTCACGATCGCGCCGGGGAAACAGCACCAGCAGCAGAGCTCCCACCAGCGGGGCAAAAGTCACGAACGTCAGAATGTAGGGGCTCCAGCTATCGGTGCTCATCGCACTCCCATCCAAATCATGTAGGCAATCACCACGGCAGACCCGGCCGCGATCCAGCCCGCATAGGACCGCAGGTTGCCCGACTGCATGTGGCGCACATTATCGGAAATGTTGCGCGCGCCATCGGCGGCGTTGTTTACCGTATCGTCGATAACCTTGCGGTCCACTCCCTGCCACAGGATGCTGGTCGATCCGTCCACCAGGGGCTTGACGAAGAGCTTCGCGTAAAGCTCGTCGACGTAGTATTTGTTCAGAACCGCCGTATAGAAGCCATTCAGTGAATCGGCGATCTTTCGCGGCAGGTGCGGCTTGCTCACGTAGAGCACAAACGCGAGCAGAAAGCCCATCACAGCGACCGCCACGGAAATTCCCATCAGCAGCAGTTCTGTGCCGCGGCTTGCGGCTTCTCCAGCCGCTTCCGAGACCTCGCCGGACCCGAACACGGGCGCAAGGAAATTCTCGAAACGGTTGCCGATGCCCACTAGGCCGCCGACGATCGAAAGCACTGCGAGGATCATCAGCGGAACCAGCATCACCATCGGACTTTCATGAGGTTCTCCGTGTCCGTGGTCATCGTGACCGTGGGCGGCGTGAGCGTGTCCGTGCGCGTCAACCTGGGCGCCGCGATAGTCGCCGAAGAATGTCATGAATAGCAACCGGAACATGTAGAACGAAGTGAGGAAGGCGGTGATAACGCCGATCAGCCAGAACACCCAACTCCCGTGGTCGCTGGAGTAGGCCTTCCACAGAATTTCGTCCTTGCTCCAAAAGCCCGCGAATGGCGGGATTCCGGCGATGGCCAGCGTGGCGATGCCCATCGTCAGGAACGTCCACGGGATGTAAGAGCGCAGTCCGCCCATCTTGCGCATGTCCTGCTCGCCGCCCACGGCGTGGATCACCGAGCCCGCGGCCAGGAACAGCAGGCCTTTGAAGAAGGCGTGAGTCATCAGGTGGAAAATACCGGCAGAGAACGCCCCCACGCCGCAAGCCATGAACATGTAGCCGAGTTGCGAAACCGTGGAGTAAGCCAGAACTTTCTTGATGTCGGTTTGCGTGATGCCGATGGTGGCGGCAAAAACAGCGGTGAGCGTTCCGATCACGGCGACGACCATCAGCGCCATCGGCGCCCGCTCAAAAATCATGTGCGAGCGCGACACCATATAGACGCCGGCAGTGACCATGGTCGCCGCGTGGATCAACGCCGAGACCGGAGTCGGTCCTTCCATGGCGTCGGGCAACCAGACGTAAAGCGGAATCTGCGCCGACTTGCCGCAGGCGCCCACCATCAGCAGAATTCCGATAGCTGTGAGTAGCCCGGCGCTGCCGGTTTCCGGAGCGATGGGCTGGACTTGAGCAAATACCTGGGTGAAGTTCAGCGAGCCGAAGTGCTGGATGATCAGGAACAGGCCGATGAGGAATCCGAAGTCGCCGATGCGGTTGACGATGAATGCTTTTTTGCCGGCCGATGCAGCGGAGTCTTTCGTGAACCAGAACCCAATGAGCAGATACGACGCGAGCCCCACGCCTTCCCAGCCGATAAACATCACCAGGTAGTTGTTGGCCAGCACCAGCGTCAGCATGAAAAACATGAAGAGGTTCAAGTAGGCAAAGAAGCGGTAGTAGCTCGGGTCGTCCCACATGTAGCCGACGGAGTAAACGTGAATCAGGAATCCGACTCCGGTGACCACGAGCAACATGACCAACGACAGTTGATCGAGATACAAAGCGAAGTCGGCGCTGAAATTGCCCGAACGGATCCAGTGTGCGATGTATTCCTGGTAGGGAAGATCGACAGATGAAAACCGCAGGGCAACCCACAGCGCCCAGGCGAAGGCTGCGCCGGAAAATACCAACCCGATCGTGCTGACTGCGGTTCGCGAAGATTTCTTCCCAAAGAAACCATTGATCGCGGCGCCCGCCAGCGGCAGGATCGGGATCAGCCAGAGATTGAGATTCGCTGTCATAGTTTGAGCAGGTTCACCTGGTCCACGTTCAGCGTTTCACGCGTGCGGTAGACGGCGATGATGATTGCCAGGCCCACCGCGGCTTCCGCAGCCGCTACGACCATCACGAAAAAAACGAAGACCTGTCCGGCCAGCACATGCCAGTGCGCCGCGAAGGCGACAAAAGAAAGATTTACGCCGTTGAGCATCAACTCAATCGACATGAAGATAGTGATGATGTTGCGCTTGATCAGGAACCCGGCCACGCCGCAGGCGAACAGAAAGCCGCTGAGCGCCAGGTAATAAGAGAGGGGGACCATTCAGTCCACCTTCCTGGCTGGTGAGGTTGCCGGTTTGCTCGCCAACACCACCGCGCCCATGATTGCGATCAGGATCAGGACCGAAGTAATCTCAAAAGGCAGCAAGAATTCGTGAAAGAGCAATTGTCCGATGATCTTGGGATCACCCGGCAGAGCGCCGGCGGCGACGGCCTCGGTTCCCGAATGCCGCAGCACGACCCACCCCACGAGGATGCTTCCAAGCAGCAATCCCGGAATGCCGAATAAAACCGCGACGCGGCTGCCCTTGGTGCGTTCTTCAACACCGGCGTTCAAGAGCATGATGGTGAACACGAACAACACCATGATGGCGCCCGCATAGACGATCACCTGCACCGCCGCAACAAACTCCGCCCCCAACAGCAGGTATTCCCCTGCGAGCGCGGCCATCACCGCGATCAGCGAGAGCGCGCTATTAATGGGATGCGTCTGCGCCAGCAGGTTGATTGCGCCCGCCACACAGACGGCCCCGAAAGCCAGAAACAGTATTAAATGCACACTCATGAGATCAGTTCTTGAGTTTCTAGTCGCCGGTGGTCAGTGCTCAGTCAAAACTGGAACGCAATAAACTGACCACCGGCCACTGGCCACTTTCTTACCAGGCGACTGCGATCGCAGTGGCGATCAGATTCACCAGCGCCAGCGGCAGCAGGAACTTCCAGCCAAACGCCATTAACTGGTCGTAACGGAAGCGCGGCAACGTGCCGCGCACCCAGATATACAAAAAGAGAAATACAAAAATCTTCGCGCCGAACCAGAACACGGGCAAGACGGCGAGCAGCAGTTCCGGTGCCCCATGCGCCTGCAGCCACGCTTGTTCGCCAAACGGACTCTGCCATCCGCCGAAAAACAATAATGTGGCCACGCAAGCCACCGTGATCATATTTGTGTACTCGGCCATGAAGAACATCGCAAACTTCATGGCACTGTACTCGGTGTGATAGCCAGCGACGAGCTCGGTTTCGGCTTCCGGCAGGTCAAACGGGATGCGGTTTGTCTCCGCGTAAGCCGCCATCAGGTAGCAGAAGAATCCAATGAACTGCCCGTGAAAAATATTCCAGCGCGGGATGAATCCCCAAAAATGTCCGGCCTGCGAATTCACAATATCCCGCAGGCTGAAGCTCCCCGACATGATCAGCACGCCCACCAGTGACAGACCGAGCGAAATCTCGTAGCTCACCATCTGCGCGCTGGCGCGCAGCCCGCCCAGCAAGGAATATTTGTTGTTCGACGACCAGCCGGCAAGTGCGACTCCGTAAACCCCGATCGACGTTACTCCGAGAATCAACAGTAGTCCCGTGTTCACGTCGGTGATCTGGAGCGGGATGCTGTATCCCCCGATCGTGACCGCGTTGCCGAACGGAATTACCGAGATCGACATGAGTGCGAAGATGAGTGCGATCATCGGCGCCGCGATGAACAGCGGCTTGTAGACGTGCGGCGGGGTCAGGTCTTCCTTGAACAGAAACTTCAGGCCGTCCGCCGCGGGTTGCAGCAGTCCAAACGGGCCGACCCTCGTGGGTCCCCAGCGATTCTGCATGTGGCCCACCACCTTCCGCTCCAGCCACACGGTGTACGCGACTGCGGTGAGCAGCACACCCAGAACGATCGCCGACTTGATCACCGACGCGAGTATGAATAGCCAGATTGGCAACGCCACGCCTTGCTTCCTCTCTTGCTCAGGACAACCATACCGATATCAGTCGGCCGCGACTTCCACGGATTTAACTTCGTGACTCTCCATCACTGACTTCAACGTGCGCGAATATCGTCCCAACGTGCCGGAAGTGAACAGGCCGTCGTTAGCCGGGGAAATCGATTCCGGCTTGTGGGCCGTGCCCGGGCCGCTCTTCGTGAGCGACGTGTGCTCGCTGTTGCCCGCCAGAAGATTCGTGCGCGAGACGTCATAGCCCGGAACCAGTCGCTGGATCTCGTCGAGAATCGCCATGGGATCGAGCGGACTCAACTTCGGCTCCAGCCCTTGCATCTCAAGCCACACGGCGTGGCGGTCGGCCTCTCCCGACTGAGCGCCTCGCGACTGTCCCATATCCGCCCGGGTGCCGCCACCGAAGGGAACCAGTTTGCGGACATCAAAGCCCATGGCGTCGGCGATGCGGACCATCATCTCAAAATCAGCTTTCGTGCCCGAAATCTCGCCCGCCTTCTTCACCAACTGCACGTCGCCGCAGGTATTAGTCATCGTGCCGGCTTTTTCGTAGGTATTGGCCGCGGGTAATACCACGTCGGCCATGACCGCGGTCTCGGTCAAAAACATGTCCTGCACGACGACGAAGCTCTTCGAGAACGCGAACGGATCAATGTTGAGGCGTCCCACGGGATTCGAGCCGACAACGTAAAGCGCTTTCAGCTTGCCGTTCTTGCCCGCTTCCACCATGCCCGCGAGGTCGAGCCCTGCGGTCTGCGGAATCACCCACTCCTGATGGAGGTCGCTGCTTCCCGCGGTTGGGTGATAGCCGGGAAGAAGGTCGGGATACACGCCCATATCCGCGGCGCCGCGCGAGTTGGAGTAGTCGCCGAGGCAGATGAACTTTGCGCCGGAAATGCCCGAGCCGAAGGCCACAAGGTTGGCAATGTCGCTGCCCCGAACTTCCGAGCCGAAAATGATGACGAGATTCTGTTCCCCGCGCAGCTTGTCGCGCAGCGCGATCCATGCGTCTTTACTGGTCGACGCGCTCACCAGGCTATCGGCACTCCCGTCGTTGCCCGACAAGAAGCTCGCAACCTTGCTTTCCGCTCCCGCCGGGATCTGGATGAAGTTCGTCGCCTGCCGGCGCAGTTTGATCGGCTCCGAGTTGACCAGGTAGAGCTTGGCGCGGTGCAGTCGTACATTGTTGCGAATCTGCCAAGCCAGCAGCGGATGCTGCTCGGTGGGGTCGTTGCCGATCAGCAAAATCGCGGACGCCCTAAAGACGTCTGCCATGCTGGCAGTTGCCTCTGGCTTGCCGCGCAGCGCTGCCGAAAGGGCAGGGAAGTCAGCCGTCCGATGATGATCGACATTGTTCGTCTTCAACACCACGCGTGCGAACTTCGAGAGCAGGTATGCTTCTTCATTCGTGGTGCGCGTCGAGCCGATCACGCCGATCGCCGAGCCGCCGTCTTTGTCGCGAACTTCGGCAAACTTCTTTCCCACCAACTCAAATGCCTCTTCCCAAGTGGACGGCGTCAACTTGCCATTTTTGCGGATGAGCGGCTGCTTCAGACGCTCTTCGTGGTTGGCGAAATCGAAGGCATACCGCCCCTTGATGCAGAGGAAGTCGCCATTGGTGCCGCTCTTGTCGCGGTTATCGCCGCGTACGATTTCCATGCCGGTGTCAGACCGGCGCACGCCCAGCGTGGTCTTGCAGCCATCGCCGCAGTGTGTGCAGACCGTGCCCACGTGCGTCATTTCCCACGGCCGCGTCTTGTAGCGATACGCGCCCGAGGTGAGCGCGCCCACCGGGCAGATGTCGATGCACATGCCGCACTCTTCGCACTCCAGATGATCCTCTTTGTTCGGAGCGATCAGCGAACTCACGCCGCGGTTTTGAACGCCAAGAGCCCACACGTCCATGCCCTCGCCGCAAACCCGCACGCAGCGGTAGCAGAGAATGCACCGCGGCCGGTCGAAGAACACCACGGGAGACCACTGCTGCTCGTCTTTGTGGTTCTTCGCTTCCATGAACTTCGATTCGGCGGCGCCGTAGGAGAACGTCATGTCCTGCAATTCGCACTCGCCGCCCGCGTCGCACACCGGGCAGTCCAAAGGATGGTTGCCCAGCAGCATCTCCAGCATCGACTTGCGCGCCTGCTTGATCTCGTCGCTGTCCGTAATGACGATCATGCCCTCGCTAATTACCGTGGTGCAGGCGGTCTGCAGCTTGGGCATCTTCTCGACTTTCACCAGGCACATGCGGCAAGCGCCCTGCAGCGAGAGGTTGGGGTAATAACAGAACGAAGGCACTTCGATGCCCACGCTCTTGCAGGCTTCAATGAGCAGCGTCCCCGCGGGAGCGGTAAGTTTCTTGCCGTCGACAGTGAGATTCACATCTGGCATTAGCGATCCCTAACTCCGAAACAGGTCCTTGTTCACTTCGGCAGTGGTCACGACGTGAACGAGTTCCTGGAACCATCCCCGAGAAACCTTGAGAACGTACTCCGGCGCCCCGCCTGCGCGAATGCTTAACATGCCCGGCTCGGGGTCGGGCATGAATTCCACGTCAACGGGCAAGGATCCCTCATGTACCAGTTCACACCGAAACCATCTATAAAAAATGTGATAAACAGGGTGCAATTCTCCCCGATACTCGACACTCAGTCTTTCGAATAGACCTTGGCGAAGGAAATCTTCAAATACTTGCTTGTCGCCTTTCTGATTCGGAGACTGACGGCGCGCCGTAGCCGCCACCGCAACCAGCGCCAGAAGGAACGCTCCTTCCAATCGATTCGACTCCCACAAAACCTTCGCATCATCAATGCGGCTGCGAATACTCATGTGGTAAGCACGGGTAACTCTTCGATCGCTCCTGCTCGCTCGAACGGACAAGGCTTCCCGTCGAGGTGGTCCTCGAACTCTTTCCTGAATTTCTTTACGAACCCGATCGTCGGCATCGCAGCCGCATCGCCCAGGGGACAGAACGTCCGTCCCAGCATGTTCTCCGCCAGGTACTGGATGTTGTCGATGTCTTTCTTCATCCCGCCGCCGGAGTGAAATCGTACCAGCGTCTTCTTGATCCAGTCCGTCCCCTCACGGCACGGGATACACCATCCACAGCTCTCGTGCTGATAGAACTTCATCGTCCTCAGAGCGAATTTCACGATGCATTGCTGGTCGTCGATCACCACCACGCCGCCCGAACCCAGCATGGACCCGGCCTTCGCGACCGAATCGAAATCCATGGCCACGTCTATCTCATCCGCGGTCAGACACGGACAAGAAGCTCCGCCCGGAACGACCGCCTTCAACTCCCGCCCGTCGGGAATGCCGCCGCCCACCTCGTAAATCATCTTCTTCAAGTTGTAGCCCATGGGCAGTTCGTACACGCCGGGTTTGGCGATGTTGCCACTCAGGCAAAACAGCCGCGTGCCGCCATTCTTCGGCGTGCCCAACTTGGCATACCAGTCTCCGCCGCCCAGAATAATGTGAGGCACATTGGCCAGCGTCTCCGCATTATTAATGACCGTGGGTCCACCCCAGAGGCCGACTACCGCTGGGAAGGGAGGCCGGATGCGCGGGATGCCGCGCTTACCTTCGAGCGACTCCATCAGAGCCGACTCTTCCCCGACTTCGTATGCTCCCGCTCCACCATGCCAGTAAATATCTAAATCGCGTCCACTGCCAAAAATGTTCTTGCCAATAAATCCCTTGGCGTAAGCGTCGCGGATCGCCTTCTGCATGATGACCAACAGGTACCGGTACTCGCCGCGGATGTAGATGTAGCCGCTGCGTGCGCCCACGGCCAATGCGCCGATCATGACGCCCTCGATCACCGCGTGCGGATCGTGCTCGAAGATCAGCCGGTCTTTGCAGGTGCCAGGCTCGCTCTCGTCGCCGTTGCACAGAACGTACTTGGGCTTCGCCGACTGCTTGGGTACGAACGACCACTTCATCCCGGTGGAGAATCCCGCCC
>CABDXR010000455.1_pt1 | contig 12228 bp, 10 predicted proteins | sample 3421411 | NCBI WGS metagenome assembly CABDXR01 (sample SAMEA5534336, study PRJEB31848) | metagenome | biome: tundra; feature: field; material: soil | place: USA | collected 2013-05 | depth 0.15 m | reverse complement strand
CTGCAGTCGTACTCGGTCGCGCGTGAGCTGCACCTTCATGCGGGTGAGGCTGCGCCAAATACGCTGTTCCCCGTTGGGCACAAAACTCAATATCAGCTCATCGGCGATCAGCCGCCGCACCATGTAAAGGCCCGTTTTGGATCAACGAGGCTCGAGCAGCCCGAGAAAAGTTGCTCTCTGTGATGCGCTCAGCGAATTTCGGCCAAGAACGACAGGAAATGAGAGGAAACGACAGGTTGTCTGTCGCGGATCCCCAGGTTTGTGCCTCGCGACAATCGAAGTCACAATAAGGGTTATTTCCTTTAACTTGAATCGAGGCCGTCCCTACAAAACCGTGGCGACGGTCCAGGCCACCGACCCACGCACGTTCGTTGAGAGCGATGATCTGGTCGAGCAGATCGCGCCGGTGACGATGGGCAAGCCGGCCCGCGTCAGTGCGTGAGTTCGGCGATCTGCACGTGGTAAGGCTCAAGTAGTTCGCCGGTGGCATGATCGACGTCCGCCACCGCGAGCTGATAATTTATTTCCGCTTGCAGCAAGCCTAGCTCCGCGCCGGCGAGCTCGGTCTGTGCTTCCAGCACAAAGAAAATTGTTTCTGAACCCAAGTCATACTTGCGCTGTTCTGCAGCCATCGTTTTCTTGGCCAAGTCCAATGCTTCCTTGCCCGCAGCAATGCTGAGCTTTGCCTGCTCCAGTTGGTGGACGGCGTTACTGACATCGAACGTAACTTGCTCGTGGATTTGTCGTTGGTTGTACAAATCGCTGCGCCGCGATACGAGCGCGGTCCCCATCTCGGCCTTCGCGCCCCGGTTCTTCAAAGGCAGATTCAAAGACAACTGTGCGTAGTAAGTTGGGTAGGTAAAGCCGAAGAGCTGATTGATCGACGAACTGGTTACCTTCTGACCCGCGCCGTTGAACTGCGTGCCTCCCAGCCCATTGCTGGTGTAAGCACCTGTCAGATCGAGTTCGGGCAAAAGATGATTGTGCGCCAGCCGAATGCGGGTTTCATCATTCGAAAGGGCGGCATGAGCTGCGTCGAACTCCGGCCGTTTGGTGAGCGCGCGCTGCAACGCATCGCCCGTATCGATGGTGCGCAGTTCGCCTTCCGGTTCCGGCTTTTCCGTGAGTTCGAGATCGAGAGCTTGAAAGTAGGGATCCTGATCCGCGCCAATGGTCATGCGAAGCTTGTCCTCCGCCTGCTTGAGCGCGTATTCAGTCTGTATGACCTGCACGCGCCGCGAAGCGACTTGCGATTCTGACCGGTAGATGTCCAACGGTGGCAGGGCGCCCAGTTCCAAGGCCCGCTTATCATGCTTGTATGTGGCCTCGGCTGCGTCCATGGAACTGCGAGCTACTTCGAGGTTTCCCCGCGCTTCCACCACCGACCAGTACTGCCCCACGGCTTGCAAAACGTTGTTGTTCACTTCAGCGGCAAAGTTGGCTCGCGACTGGTCGAGATTGCGCCGCGCGATCATCAACGGCGCGCGATTAGCTAACAGCCAGCCATTCTTCAGCAGCGGCTGAGTAACCTGGAAATTCATAGCCGAGGTGACATAGGGATTGAAAAGGTAAAACGAGTTGTTCGTGTAATTATTGTTGCTGCCCAGGCCCGCCTGAATATTGGTGCCAGTTTCAAAAGTTTCCGCGTAATTGAACTGGGCGTTTTGCGTTGTCCAGATGAAGGTGGACGCCGCTCCGGTTCCCTGCAATTGGCTGAAAGGCGCGGAAGAAGCACTGTTTATGTTGTAATAGGTCGTCAACACCGGATCGAACGGCTGGTGTGCCCCAAGCAGCGCAGATTTCGAGGTTTCTACTTGGGTCTCCTGAACCCTCACCAAGCTATTGTTCTCAAGGGTAAGGACGACTGCATCCCGCAGGCTGAGTCTCAGCTTTCCATCAACCAGATAATTCCTCAAGTGCTCCGGCGTAGCCAGTTTGTCCGAGCGAAGCTGCGGCGTGAGCAAGTCGCCGTACCCTTCGCTCCTTTGCGCCGAGGATGGCGGGAGATACGTCAAAATGAAAAGCGAGAGGAGACAAGCGGAGAGTCCCAGGCGGGAATATTTCATGCCTTCATTCCTCCAAAATATTTTGTCGCGTGCCGTGAAGATTGATTGCGCGCCGCTTACTCCCAGCGAATTGCTTCGACCGGATCCAGACGTGCGGCCTTGACTGCAGGATAAATTCCAAAAACCAGGCCCACCGTAATCGAGACGACGAACGCCAGCAGGATTGAACTCAGCGTCACAATGGTCGACCATCCGGCGAGTAAAGCGATCAAACGCGACATTACGAAGCCGAAAATAATGCCGAAGGTTCCGCCGACAAAGGAAATCAGCATAGCCTCGACCACGAACTGGCGAATGATGTCGGACTGCCGGGCGCCCACTGCTCGTCGCACGCCAATCTCGCGCGTCCGCTCCAAAATGCTGGCCAGCATGATGTTCATAATTCCGATTCCGCCCACGAGCAGCGAAATCGATGCTATCGCGACCATCACGGCGTTGAACAGGCGTTCCGTCCGCTTCTGTTCGGCGAGCAGTTCGGCCGGCACAATCACGCTGAAATCGCCGGCAGAGTGATGCGACGAATCCAGAATCGCCCGCACCAACTGCGCCACCGAAGCCATAGCCGCGCCGTCGCGAATATTCAGGTAGATGCCGTCGATCTCATCGCGCACGTCGCTGTAGTTATCCTGCAGCCGCAGAATCGCCGAATTCAGCGGGACGTACATGATGTTGTTGAGATCTTGGGTGGGCACACCCGCCACTTCAGTTTGCGAACTGAGTTGCGGCGAGGCCACTCCGATCACCCGGAACCAGGTTTCATTGGCCTTCACGTACTGTCCGATCGGATCCGCGGACCCGAACAGGCTCGAGCGGGCGGCCGCGCCCAGCACGGCCACCGGCGCACCTCGGGTTTCTTCATCCTCGCTGAAGAATCTTCCTTGCAACGTCTGCAATCCCGCGATCTTCAAGTAGCTGGGATTGACTCCGTACACGGTTGGCGGATCCTGCTGTGATTTGGGAATCGTCTTCGAGGGCGTCATCCGCTTCCTGGGAGTCGCCGCAACAATGTCGCTCACATCATCGCGAATGACACGGTAATCCTGGAATGTGAGTCCGGGAGAAAGCTTCCGAATCTTCGAATGAGCCTGCCACTCCGTCGTCTCTTTCGCTTCCACAATCAGGTTGTGGACGCCCATCTGCTCAATCAACGCCATCACTTTCTGCCGTGCGCCCGCGCCAATCGATAGCATGGAAACCACGGCTGCAACGCCGAAGATCATCCCCAGCATCGTCAGTAAGGAGCGCAGCCGATGCAGCAACAAGTTCTGCAGGCCCAGTTGCATGTCGGGGAGCCACTGCTGATAACCCTGCAGCAGCCGTGTGGGAGGATTGGATGCGACGGTCGCCATTTTACGGAGCGCCTCCACCGCCTGCGGCTGAAGGCGCGCTGGAGTTCGCTGCCTTCCTCGGTGCGGTCGGATCGATCAAAGCAACTTCAGTTCCTGCCCTGATGCCCTCAATGGCGGCCCGGCTCTCGTTCTCGGCCTGGATCTTCACTTCACGCGGATCAAAGGTGTTGCCGTTGCGGACGAATACAACGCGCTTGTTCTCTTTCAAGAACAGCGCCTGGCGCGGTACATAGATCACGCTCTTGCGGGGTTCGCCATTGATAAAGATTCGCGCCGTCATCCCAGGCCGCAGTCGGGGGTCGGTGGTCGAGAGTTTGATGGCAATTTCAAACCTGGCGGTGGCGTCGTCGTCCCAAGGCATGCGATTGCTGGCGCCTCCCACGATTTTAACTTTGCCCTGAAACGTATTGCCTGGCAACGCATCCAGCTTCATGTCTACCGGCTGTCCTTCTTTGATGTTGTTTCGCTCGAGTTCTCCCACCTTGGCGCTCAGTTCCATTTCTTTCGGATCAATCACCTGCCCCACCGTTCTGCCGGCTTCAACCTGGTCGCCTTCGTGATACTCGGGCAGCGACATTCCGCCGAAGAAAAATCCTCCCGTTGCGTTTTCATTTTTCTCCAGCGCGACCAACCCGTCCATGGGAGCCGCTACGCGCATCTTGTTAATGCTGTCCTGCGCCTGGTCCATGGCCAGCTTTGCCTTATTGCGTTTCTCCTCTGCCAGCGAGATCGTCGCCTGACCGGATGCGCTGCGGGACTTCATGTCTTGTTCGAGTTCAGCCAGGATCCGTTTAGCTTGTTCTAATGCGAGATCGTTCTTTCGAGCATCGATCTTGCTGACCAGTTCGTTCTTCTGCACGTCCAGTTCGGCGCGTCGTACATCGAAACGAGCCTTGAGCAGAGCGACTTTGTCCTGCGCCGCCACTACAGCGGCATCGGCCCTGGCTTTGGTGATCTCCTGCTCAGCCTGCAGCAATTCTGAACGATTCTGATCGAGCTTGAAGTGCTGCTCAGTGGGGTCAAACTCGATGACCAAATCGCCCTTCTTGACGACTGTGCCAGTGTGCAGCAGATGCGTGATCTGCAGCGCGCCCCCGCCGATAGGAGGCGCCGTCAGCATCTCCGAATGGGTCGCCCGCAATTCCCCGGTGACATAGACCTTCATGTCGAGATCGCCACGCTTTACAACCGCGGTCGGGAGTTCGTCCGTTGTCGCTTGGGGCGCCCGGCGAACGGCAGCAACTACGCCGATAACAGCGCAGAGAATCACTGCTGCCACGCCCCACGTGATGGCACGACGGCTTCTCATATCGATCGACTGCGTCTACTCCTTCGAAGTGGGATCTTTCAGCGCCACTTGCTCACCGGCAATCACGCCTTTGGCGACCATGATCCTGTCGCCACTTCTTCTTCCGACCTCGATGGCGCGTTCCTCAAACTGCGTTCCTCGCCACACGTAAGCTACATTCTGTCCGGACTTTTGAAAGATTGCCTGTGCAGGAATGATAACGGCGTCTGGCACGCGGTCCATCACCACGGTGATCTGGCCCGAGATGCCGGGTTTGAGCCGCGGATCTGTCTGGTCGAGGACGATCTGGAGAATAAAGTTTCGGGTAATGGGCCAGCCGCTGGAAAAATCCAGACTGGCAATCGCGCCGATCTGCTCGATGTGTCCGGTGAACTGCCGGTCTGGAATGGCATTTAACTGAACTGTCACTGGCTGCTTTGCCGCCAGCCTTCCCCGTTCCGTTTCGTCCACGCGCGCGGAAATTCGCAACGTCGTAGCGTCGGGCAATTCCGCAATCGCGGCCCCAGGCCACGCTCGATCTCCCGTTCGGTATGACGACATGGATGAGCCGGACCAATGCTGTAACAAGCTGATTGTCCCGGCCGACGGCGCGCGCAGACTCATTTGTGCCAAAGCGCGTTCCGCGCGTTCCACGTCATACTTGGCTTTCTTGCTGGCCTGTTCCTTGCTCTCAATGGTCGCCTTGTGAAGGGTCTGGTCCGATTTTTGTTTCGTCTCCGCCTCGCGAAGTTTCTGCTCAGCGTCGGTTACCTTTAGCTTTGCTTCTTCGCCTTCGATCCTGGAAACGATCTCTTGCTTGCTGGCCTCCAGCTTCGCCTTCTCCATTTCATACCCAGCTTTCAACACGGCAGTCTTGTCTTCCTCCTCCGCGAGACGCGCCTGGGCTCGAGCTTGCCCGATTTCCGCCTCAGCCGACTTGAGGCTGGAGTGGTACTGCGCCAGATCTTGCTCGGTCTTCGTTTTGTCGAATTCAACCACAAGGTCCCCGGGCTTGACTGCGGTACCCTCCGGAGAGAGTTTGACGATTCGCAAATCGCCCGCTTCTGCCGGCGCGCTGATGGTGACGGACTTCAATGCCTTCACTTCACCGCGAAAATCCGCCGAGTCGAGAAACTCCCCGCGTTTCACTTCGATGGTGGCAACGGTGGGCGACCGCCTTCCAAGGCGCGCCGCTCCGAATACGACGCTACTCGCCGCCACCAGGACGATCGCGATGACCGCCACCTTCCCCTGAATCGAAAGCCGATAGAAGCGCTGCATCATTGCGAACCCTTCCCCGCGGCTGCGGCAACAGTCGATCCGGCACTTTGGCTTGCGAGATCCACGTCGACCGCGGCGGAAAGGTCGGGCATCAATTTGGGATCATTTCCCTCGATCGATACGATCACCACGAAAGTACGAAGTTTATTGGAAAATTCCCCACCCTCCCCAATGGGCGCCAGTTGATCCAATTTGGCCGCGAACACCAGATCCGGATACGCATCCAGTCGAACCTTCGCCGTCTGCCCAGCCTGCAGGCTGGGGAAGTCTTGCTGGTTGGCCAGCACGCGCACCTGCATGATCGCCGGATTTACCACCTGCATAAACGGCACACCCGGACGCACCTGGTCGCCCTCCTGCACTTCGCCCATGGTTCCCTGCTTCCAGATTGTGTTCAGCACTACGACTCCATTAAGAGGCGAATGGATCTGCATGAGGTCGGCATTGGCCTGAGCATGCAACATGGTCTGCTGCGTGCGATCGCGTTGAATTTCCAGGATGCGAATCGCCGCCTGGGCCGCCTTGCGCTTCAGGTCAAACGTTGTGCGGAGTTGTTCGAAGGTGGCCTTGGCTTCGTCGAGATTTTCCTGATTTTTCTCCGCATCGATGCGGGAGACGATTTCCGCTTTCTGTATCTCCAGTTCCGTTTTGTGAAGATTATCCTCGGCCTGTTTCAGCTCAGTCTCATCCTTAGCCCGCGCTGCATTCTCTTTGGCCTGCTCTTCCGCCACCTGGTCCACCAGTTTTGCGTACTCCGCCTGCTTGTCCACGAAATCCTTCATCTGGGCCTGCCGGTCAAATTCCACCAGCAGGTCTCCCTGTTTGACTCGCGTGCCAGCCGCCGTCAACCGGATAATCGTGAGCGTGGGAACCTGCTGCCCTGCGAGCAGGGGCGCGAGGATGGAGCGCGATTGCACAGCCTCCGTCGTTCCCTTGAGGCGTAAGACTTGAGTTGCGATGACTGAGACGGACTTCGACGACTTCCCGAGCGTGGGAGTTTTGCTCCGGATCGCCACCAGCAGAACGATTCCGAGAGCGAGCGCAGCCGCGGCGATCACGATCCAGCCGCGCATTCGCCTTGGTCGTGCGCCGGCGTCCTGGGCTTGTTCGGGTTGTATCCCCGGCTGGTCTGATCGAGACCCAGAGTCGGGAATTACTTCCGCATGGGCCGAATGCATTGATGGAATACTCCCGCCATAGGAACCTGGCTGTACGGCAAAAGTTGCCCGGCGCTACTCGTGGCACTTAACTTATCTGACTACGAGGTTGTTTCCAAGCGATATTCGGGTCGTGCTAGCCGATGTCGAGCTACGGATAGGATCTAGCAAGCGCAAACCCGATATCGCCAACAATCCGACGATGTCGCTAGCGGGAAGCCTTCGGGCCTTTTCTAAGAAGGCGTACGAGCAACGCCAGCATCATCACGCAGCCGGGGTCCACCAAGAGCGGAATAAACGCAAACGGTCTTATTCTCGGAAGCAAGAGAAATCCAACGCATCCGAACTTCCCCCGAGAATTGGAATGCACGAGAACCCAACGCGAGTGCGCCAGCACTCATTGACCCCATGACAGGAGTTTGGGTGTCAGACCCTTTTCGTGAGGGCCGCGCGAATTCTCTGGCCCACGATCGCATCTTCACGGGGCTGCAACATCCAGACCCCAACCACGAGCGTGTTTGCATCCGCCGGGATGCCCTGGTTGGGCTTTTGTCCGGTGTTCGGGTTCAGTTCAATCGAAGGCGTCCCCGTGCGCAAAGCGTCAACGATCTGGCCAGTGGTGACGCCAGTGACCGCCGGGTCAAAGCGTATGAGCAGATGTGGAACATGGTTGGCGATCCTCGGGACCACCGTCTCCGTCCTGACTGAAGGGATGCCCTTCACGGCACTGGCGATGAGATCGACCCGCTTCTGGTAGTCGCCTTGCATCGACTCTTCCGTCTGCGAGAGAACCCAGTCGACCGCCGCAACCATGCCCACAATCTGTTCCTTCGCCACCTTCATGCCGCGGCCGATTCCGTCTCCCGGATTATTGTTCGCATGGGCCAGGTCCGTCAGGATCTTCCGGCCCAGAAGAAGGCCCGCGTTTTGTGGACCACGCATTCCCTTGCCCCCGGAAAATGCTACGAGGTCGAAGCCCATGCCTGTGTACTTCCACAGATTCGAGATCGGAGGCATGTCCGCCGCTGCATCCAGGTGGCACGGAATCTTGCACTCGTGTGCCACCCGCAGCCACTCTTCCCGACCAATCTGTGCGCTGGCTGCGATCCCCTCCTCGTCCTCCGCAGCGTTAAAGAAATTCGTCATCACCGCGTTGCCTGCGCCACAGGCGCGCTTATAGTCTTCGAGCGTGACCACCTCGGTCACTCGTGCCCCACAGAGATATATGGCGCGGTCATACTCATAGCGGTGCGCACGCTGCACGATGACCTGATTCTTCATGCCGTCAATCGCCTGCGGCATGTCCAAAATGTTGATGTTGTTTGCATACTGCAGGCAAGCGGCAGTCGCCAGGCTGATGGCTCCCGAAGCCCCCGAAGTCACGACCGCCCCCTCGCACCTGAGGCGACGCGCGATGTACTCGCCTGCCTTCTGCTGCAGATCGTGCAGACGCACAGGATGAAGCGCAGCCCTCTGCACTGCCACCAGAACCTCCGGGGGCATGCAGGCAGCCGTTAGCGTGGTATAGGTGCCGGCGGCATTGATAATCGTCGGGACCCCAAGCTTCGCATAGTAATCCTCACCATCTGTCGATGCCGTCGGCGATGAAAGCGTCTTGGCGGAGGAAACCAGAGGAGCCGAGCCCAGGGCCGCGGCCAGCGAACTGGCCCAGCGGAAGAAGCCACGACGGGAAAGGAACCCTCTTTGCGATTCAGTCGATCCTGACATTGTGGTATCTCCTGATGTCCAGAAACTTGCGGACAGAAACAATGTACATCGCGGCTAGCGGCTTCCACCCAGCTCAAACAAAAGGCGGCCCCTGCAGCCAGAGGTCAAGAAACCATTGTCCTTGGGCGCGATTGAATCCTACGGGGATGACAAAGGACAGGTCAAAAAGCCGGGCGCATCGACCGTCCTGAAACGGATTACTGACGTTAAATCCCTATTACACGCAATATAAAAGGCGCCCACTTTGCGGTAGGTTGTGATTGTTCGGATCACCACTTACCGAAAGGAGCGCCGTTATGAACCAGGATAGGTAGCTGCAGGGATCGAAGCGGAGAGTCGCAAAGCGGAAGCAGAACGATCGGAGGTTGCAAATCGAACGGCGGAAACGGTCAATTGAGGCGGGTTTCAGAGACCGATTTCCTTAATCATCCACTAATAAACATAAACCCGTTGCGCCAGCAACGGTAAGTAATTGAAAAATCTGGTGAGCGCGGCAGGACTCGAACCTGCGACCCATGCCTTAAAAGGGCATTGCTCTACCAACTGAGCTACGCGCCCACACCAACAAAACAAATAACTTACTGACTTTCAGCCTTAAAACTCGGGTGCATCTCGGGTGCAATTAGGTTGTGCGCGGAGAGGATTGCGGCCTCGTCAGCCTCAACCATCGCCCTTACCGACGTCGGAACTTCCTGCGCATAGATGCCGAGTGTCGTGGTTATCTGCTTGTGCCCCAGATGCGCCTGTGCGTCCCGCGGCGTCGCCTGATTGCGCGTCGCATGGCTCCGTCGAAGCACCTGAAACGTCAGTACCGGCAGTTTCAGCTTGTCACGCACTGGCACCAGCACTCGGTTACTGAAATTGTGAGCCGACATCGGTGTACCTGCTCCACTTGCGAACAGCACATCATCGGGCGCTTTGAACTTCGCCACCTTGCGCCAGCGCATGATCGCTGCGCGGGTCGCTGGTGGAATAAATACGCTGCGCTCTCCTGTCTTCGTGGCGTCCTCCAGGAGTTTGCCTTCCCATGCTGAGTCACGAATCAAGAAATGGTCGCTGCGGAAAGCGCTCCATCGCAAGCCAAAAACTTCAGCGGTGCGCATGGCGCAGAACGTTCCCACGTGAAGCACTGCGCTAGCGAAGGCGTTTTCCCGTACTTCCTCCAAAACACTGCGGATTAGGTCGGGACCGAGCACGGGCTTTTCAGGCAGCTTGGTCTTAGGGTGTTGCACCTTCCGCATCGGATTCCGGCTAATGATGTCGTCATCGACGGCATCCTCGAGGATCGCACTTAGCAGCGTCCAGCACTTCAGGATAACCGATCGCGAATGCACGCGGCGCATCTTCTCAAAGAAGGTGGTGATGTACGCCGGCGCGACGTCGCTCAGTCGGACCTTGCCGAACGTCGGTGCAAGGTAGGTGCGCACGTACGCATCGTACCCAGCCTCCGTGGGTTCTGCCCAACTCACGCGATGCCGCGGCTTGTAGTGCAGCGTCCAGTACTCGCTGAAGGTGAGCGCTGCGAGCGCCTGCGGCCTATTGCCGATCTCGCGGACTATCGCCTCGAGTTTCGTGCGGGCCTCGGTTAATGTCATCTCCGACACGTAACCGAGTTTCACCTTTGGCTGGGAGCCGTCCTCCGTGCGATACCGGCCGACGTACTGCTTGCGACCGCGCGCACCTTCAGTTGTTACGGATCCACGTTGCCAGCGCATAGCAAGAGTGTATCACTGGCGTCGACGGCGCCGGAAGGGCGGGGCTTGAAGTTGCTGCTCGATAAAAGTGTCGATGTCGACGTCGCGGAATCGAAGCAGGGAACCGATGCGAACACACGGAATCAGCGGTTCGCAGCGCGTTGCGTGATCGCGGACAAATTGGGGACTGACATTAAGACGGGTCGCAACTTCCTCGACCGTGCGAAGTGGATCGGATGGCACATCACGACTCCTGGGTGTTTCTTGTACCGCTACAGCACCGACTTTGCCGAATTATTTCCTTCCCATTGCGATCATTGCTGCCCCTTTAACTATGATCTGTATGATCAACAGATTTATATGAGCAACATGGGTCGAAACCTTCGATTTCGACGGCTGGTGTTTTAATTTCCGGAGCAAACGCAACCACGCCGACAAACTTGAATATCGTTGCCAGCCTACTGAGGTGATGCGCCCTTTTCACTTCGCGCAGAAACCCTTCATCTTTGGCAAATTTTCGGTAGTCACTAACTCGCATCGGGGAGACGCCAAGGATTTCTGCTAACCGAACCACCGGCAAAGCAATGTAATCATCCCCGCGCATCACCTGTAGGTAGTAGGCGATATTTAGGAACCGCTGATATATCTTGCTGAGGCGATTCGTTCGGAACCTGACAGGGAATCGCTCGGCCATACGCACGGCCGCCTCTAATGGTCCTTCAGTGGCGCCCAGCTTAACCTTGTCCCAAAGGGCTTCCAAGTCGTCGGTTGCTTCGTCGGCGCTCTGGTATCCCAGCGCCGTCAGGTCGCCGAGAACGCGTTGCAAAATCGGAACTGCCAAGTAACCCGGCAATGATGCCATATAGCGATCGTCCTTCAGTTCCCTTACCATGTCCCAGTAGGGGTGTTTGTAGTCCTCGGGTTTGCCCTCAAATCGAAAATCGGAGTCTTCGGGCGGATTGTTCACGTATTCTTGGAGGATCGCCTCCACGCGAGAAATGCTTTCGGCGGGGAGCCTCATCGCGCACCGCCATTAGTGCTGGCATCTTTCAGGGCCTTCGCTACGACTATCAGGTCGGTGTCCGCTAAGGACTGAAGAACCAGGTTGACTGCGCGTGTGGTCCTAGTACCGGTCTCGCTTGTTAGTTCCCGTAGCGCGAGAACTTCGTCTACTGCTCGTTGTTGCTCTGCTGTCATTGATCATCTCGTTTCACTCCCTCTGGTTTTCGTTTATCCCCGCCTCAGAATTTCCAGCCCCAAGGCGGGAGTGGGTTACCTCGACTACTTGCTGAAATTATTTCCATTGAGCTTTTAGCCCTACGACGAGGGACACATCAGCGCCCCACATCAGCGCCCATAGATGCCCCAATCGTCGCGGTGACCCTGTGGGACGTCCCCGGCGACTTCTCTCGTTTTAAGCGCCTGAAGTGGCCTCTGGCTGTGGCTTGAACCCGATCCTAGCGAGCCTTGCCAGTCGCTCAGGACTCGCCGGCTTGCGAATCCGGATTCCCGCTTCTTGGATTGCGGCGTTCGCCTCTTCGGGGTTCATTGGATCAAACAGCATATTGCATTCCGCGTCGCCGAGTCTGCTCGGCACGAATCCCGCAGCCAACAGTCTCCGTAACGCAAACCCGAATGCTCGCGCACTTCTGAAGTGCACGTGGA
>CABDXR010000449.1_pt1 | contig 12420 bp, 9 predicted proteins | sample 3421411 | NCBI WGS metagenome assembly CABDXR01 (sample SAMEA5534336, study PRJEB31848) | metagenome | biome: tundra; feature: field; material: soil | place: USA | collected 2013-05 | depth 0.15 m | reverse complement strand
GAGTCCTTGTTGCCTGGGCCGCGGGTGGTGGCGGGTGGCGCCCCTGGTCAAAGTAGTGGTGCCGCCGGCAAACAGCAGGTTCCTCACTTCGTTCGGAATGACAAAACTTCTCTCAGCGACAGACCTGTTTCGAATGGGGCTGACGATAAACATCGAGGGGAAGCATTCAGCGGGGTCATTCGAGCAGTGGCTGAGGATGCGGTAACTGAGAGTCCGCGGGCGGCGGGGGCGCCCGCGCCACACGGCACCGCCGAACTGGGCTCGGCTGGACAGCCGGGCGCGGCTGGGCCTGCATCCACCACACCTGCATTCACTGCATCCGATTCTCCTGCGCAGCCGGCTGCTGACGAGACCATCACGATTTACGCGCAGGCGGAGTCGCGGATGCCGGGGAACCTCGTTGTCAACCTGGCGATTGCGGACATTGATAAGAATCCGTTTCAGACGCGGTATGTCGACGATGACGAAAAGTTGGAGGAGTTGTCGGATTCCATAAAGGCCAATGGGGTGGTGCAGCCGATCATGGTGCGTCCCGGGGACGAAGAGGGGCGCTACATTCTGGTGCTGGGCGAGCGGCGGCTGCTGGCTTCGAAGAAGGCGGGGAATACGACGATACCGGCGCTGGTGCGGCGAGTTTCGCTGCAGCAGGCGGCGGAGATGACGATCATCGAGAACCTGCAGCGCGAAGATTTGAGCGCGCTGGAACAGGCAGAGGCGTTCCGGGTGTTGAGCAAGGAATTTTCGCTCACGCAGCAGCAGATTGGGGAGCGGGTGGGACTGTCGCGGGAGTCGGTGTCGAATTACATGCGGCTGCTGAAGCTGCCGGCGCTGGTGATGGAGCAACTGGCGCATAAGCAGATTGGATTCTCGGAGGCGAAGGAGTTGCTGAAGCTGGAGGATCCGGAGCTGATCACCAAGACGGCCGATTACATTGTGAAGAAGCACCTGACGCTGGACCAGGTGGAGACGTTGATCATGCGGATGACGGGGCTGCTCGAGCCAGTGCCGGGCATGCCGGGGCAGGTGGCGAAGAAGAGCGGGGCGCGGTGGGTGGATCCGAATGTGCGGTCGGCGCAGTTGGAACTGGAGCGTCTGCTGGGGGTGCGGGTCCGGATTCGCGACCGGAAGGGGAAGGGCAGGATTGTGATTGAGTATCACACGGTGGATGATTATGAGCGGGTGGTGGAGATGTTGCGGGGGAAGAAGTAGCGAGTTCCGAGTACCTAAGTACCGAGAGAAAGGCGGCCTCGCGGCCGGCTCCGTCGTTTGAGGAATCAGGATCGTTATCAGGTGGAGTGGAGGGTCCGTTTTTGAGAATGGCGGTGCGGCTTTTCGTCGTCCTTTGGGTCGCACGTGGAAGATCATCGAGACGTGTGACAGAGCGTGTTTATTCCGGTAATTCCTGAGTATGCTCCAGGCATCCCTACGGAGTCTGCGTCGTAGTTCTCTTTCGCCCCTCCGGGGCTTAGTCACATAAGCGCTAACTTAGGAGTTGCTTCCGGTTAGCCCGTCATCCGGACACAATTCATGTCCCGGAAGGTACCTTTCTGGTGAGAGCTACAAACGCTGTTCTCGCAACCTATTTGTCGCATGAAGAACTTGTTGCTTTCTTGGCTTGTCTACTTCGACAAGTAACTGGATGCAGACGGCTGCGCTTGGGTGTAGAACATCGGGGATCTCGTAATCCAAGTCAGAGCAGGTCGATGCGCCGGAGAAGCTCTTGAAAACGATGGTCGGAGCGATAGCGATCAAAGACCGGATCAACGGCGAGGTATCCCATCCAGAGGGCGCGATCGCCATACGCGGCTTGCAGCCATTTGAATGTGTCTCCTTTGCTATTCAGCGCTGCGTAGATCTGAGCCAACCCATAGGGCGAAACGTAACGCTTCCTCGATATTGTTTCAAGTTCGTGCGCGATTCGGAGTGCTTCACGCTTCCGCCCTGCCGCTGCAAGGGCAACCGCGACCTGCGCCGTGTAGAGTGGGCTGTCCCCCGACAAACTCGCCGCCCTCTTCAGCTCACTAACGCCCTCGCTGTGCAAGCCTGCCTGAACGTAGCCCTCGCCGAGCAGAAGATGCGCAGCTGCGAAGTTCGAATCCAGCTCAACAGAGTTTCGAGCTTGTTCAATTGCGCGGGAGTAGTTATGTGCCTGGTAGTAGCGGAGTGCCACCCATGTGCCGATCATGAGATTAAGTGGATCGAGTTCCAGTGCGCGGCTGGCTTCGGCAAGTGCCCCGTCATGGCGCCTCTTAATGGAAAGATAGTCTCCGTACCAGTGGTGCGCATTTGCGTATTGAGGATCCAACTCCAGAGCACGCCTGAACTCGGCCTCCGCTCCGGCCCAATCCCAACCATGGCTAAGCACAAGCCCCAGGGAGGCGTGGGCTTCAGCCGATTGTGGATCGATCTCGACCGCTTTGCGAGCGGCCGCGTAAGCCTTCGGGAGTGCGTCAGCCGGGGATTTGAACCCGTGCCACGCAAGTCCGCTGTTGCAGTCGGCCAGCCCGGAATATGCCGCGGCATAGGTTGGATCGCTGTCAATGGCCTGCTGAAAATAATGCTCCGCCTTTTGCATGCCGTCGGCGGTTCGCTTGTTCCAGTAGTAGCGACCCTTCAAATACGCCTCGTATGCTTCAGGCCTTGTTTGCCGCGGATTTGCTAAACGTGTTTTCTGTTCTTCAGTGAGAGCGATGTGTATTTGGCTTGCGATGCTTTGCACCACGGAGTCCTGCACAGCGAGCACATCTTTGAGTTCGCGGTCGTAACTCTCGGTCCAGAGGTCCGTCTGATTTTCTGCCTGGATGAGCTGAACGGTGATGCGTACACGGTCCGACCAGCGACGAACGCTGCCTTGGACAAGATAGTCCGCGTTCAGTTCTTTACCGATCTCCTTCGCAGCCAGATTGCTGCCTTTGTACTTTGCAACAGAACTGCGGGCTACCACGGTAAGTCGATCCCGATTCAGCTTTCCGACCTGAGCGATCATTTCTTCAGTCAGGCCGTCACTGAAGAACTCCTGGTCGGGATCGCGGCTCAAGTTCTCGAACGGCAGGACAGCGAGGACTATCTTGCCCTGAGAACGTGCGGGCGGGCGCGATGCTCGTCGCCAGCCCCAAACTGCCAGGAATAACAGAAGGCACGCGACTGGGAGCAAAGCTCCAACAAGAAGCAGCCTGTAAGCCTTCCGATTCCTCTGTCCAGGAGCGGTTCCGGCATGCGCCACCCTCTCCGCCGTACGATCTTGATCTGGCTCCACTAAACGCAGTCTTCGGGCTAGCAACCAGCCATCGAGTTCCGACACGAAATCCCGGTCGCTGGTGGGGACGACCGATGCCTCTGGCTCGGAAGCTGCGCTTGCTTCTTTGGGAGTAATGATCGGCGCGATGAAGCGGTACCCCTGCCCGGTCACGGTCTGTATGAATCGTGGGGTCTCGGCGTCATCCTTCAGGACCTGACGAAGCTTGCGGATCGCGCCGCGGATACTGTTGTCGGTATCCAGGAAAACACCCTGGCCCCAAACCCTAGAAACGATTTGATCTCGGGGAACAATCTCGTCCCTGTGCTCAAGCAGAAGAAGAAGGATCTCGAATGGGATGCGCTCCAGCTTCAGCACATGACTGCCACGGCGCAGCCTCCGAGGATGCAGGTCGAGCTCGTAGCCTTCGCCGAACCGGATCGGTTGCTCCACTCCAGTTGGCTCAGAAGCCATGGCACACCCCATGGAAGCGGATTGATTTTACACCAAACCGGAAACACCGACGCAAGTGCAAACCCCGCTTGTGTTTAGAGCGACACAAAGCATAACGCCGCGACACACTCTCCGATATGGACAACAACGTCCGCTGCTGCAAGGGTGCCAATCACCACTGACCGAAAGCCAGTGAAGAATCAGGAGGATGCACAATGAAAAGGATACGGGTTGGCACAAAGAAGAGGACTCTCGGGCTATGCATGTTGATGGCGACTCTATTGTTCGGGTCTGCCGTCGCAAAAGCCGATGTCGTATTGGACTGGAACGCGATCGCGGTAAACACAGCGATCGCGAACGGCCAGAACCCATTCGCCCAGGCACGAACCGCAGCGATCGTACAACTCGCGGTATTCGAATCCGTGAACGCCATCACTGGCGACTATCATCCCTATCTCGGAACGATCGTAGCACCACCAGGTGCATCTGCCGACGCTGCAGCCATCCAGGCTGCATATCGCGTGCTTAGCACCTATTTTCCAGCCAGCCACTTGACACTCGACGCAGAGCTCGCCAACTCCCTGGCGTCTCTACCGGACGGGCAAGCCAAGAACGACGGTATTGCGACGGGTGAAGCCGCAGCTTTGGCCATGATTGCTTTGCGTGCTAACGACGGATCGTCGCCCCCACAATTCAAGATACCCGGGCCGGTTGTTCCGGGAGAATGGCAGGCTACACCGAGTTGCCCAATTGTGAATGGAATCAAGGTCGGAATCGCGTTTCAATGGCAGAACGTAACTCCGTTCGGTATCCCGAGTGCTAGTGAGTTTCTCCTCGATCCGCCACCAGCGCTGACGAGCCACCAATACGCGAAAGCCTACAACGAGGTAATGACGGTCGGGAGCCTCAACAGCACAGAGCGACCACAAGATCGCGCAAATGTAGCGCTCTTCTATGCGGCGTCTTCGCCAACTCAGGTCTTCAATCAGGCCCTCCAGCAGGTTGCTCAGGAACGTTGGCATTCGCTGTCGGAGAACGCTCGCGTTCTAGCCGTAGTGAACATGGCGATGAATGACAGCTTGGTCGCGTCATTCCTCAACAAGTATCACTACAATTTCTGGCGGCCCGAAACGGCGATCCATGCTGGTGATACAGACGGCAATCCGAAAACCCAAGCTGATCCCAGCTTCGTACCCTTTGTCACGACGCCATGTTTCCCGAGTTACCCCTCCAACCATGGCAGCGCAGCCAATGGCGCAGCCGTGATTCTGAAACACATATACGGTGAAGGTGGGCATTTCATCACGCTATCGAATCCCGCCGTGCCCGACATCGTGTTGCAATACACGACGTTCAAGCAGATTACCGACGACATCTCCGACGCACGTGTTTACGGTGGGATACATTTTCGAACTGATCAGGTCGCAGGCGAGCGCTTGGGAAAGGCTATAGGCAAGGCCGTGTACAAGCACAACTTACGTCGCATGCACGATGACGACTGAGCGCTCAGCTCGAGAGCGACTCGCCATTCGTGCCCTGCGGTCCGCTGATTGTGCGGCTGTGGTGCACGGATGGCGACCTGGTGTGGGTCTCTCGACAGAGGTTCTCCCGACCAGGATCTACACCTTCGGGGATTCTGGGGCGGATGACGGGCAACACGAAAGTTGGCCGGGAAGCGCTACCCACGGCTTACGCTGTGGGCTGCATTCTGTCGCCGCTTCGCGGCTGAAGCCGTGTTGTCCAATCCACGTTTTTTCGCCACCATCGAGGTACGATAAAGATTCCTACAGGACGGTAGGATGCCACACGAGAACGGGCTCGATCATACGGTGTTGGAATCGATTGCGGAGCAGATGACGCGCGGGGGGGTGAGGTCGTGGTGGATGGGCGTTCCTTTCACGTGACGCGGACTGGGGCACAGCGGCTTCGAACGACGCGGTTCTTGATGGGAGGAAAGGAGTATCAGGCGATTGAGCAGAATCCGGAGAAGCCCAGCCGATGGGGCAAGCTGGCTCGCGAGGGACATCGGGTGGTGCAGTTTCGCGATCTCGAGACACAGAAGTATGTGGCGGCCGCGGTGGACGGGAATGTGAAAGAGTACGGGCGATGAGGGAAATGGTTGCGAAAGAGTTTGCGCGTAGCGTAACGGTCATCGGCAACGTTCAGACGCGCGCGCCATCTTTAAAGGACTCGGGCGTTTGATCACACCGCAACAGCAGGTCCCTCCACTCCGCCGTCGCAGGCGCTCCGGCTCCGGTCGGGATGACAAATCGTTCAAGGCGAATTTGATGACAATTACACACCACCTGCGGGACCCGTTGAGTTCTTTCATGCGCATTGAATCTGCCGGAGAAGAGCAAACCATCAGCGGCTAAAGCCGAATCCATGATGCGAGCTTTACGGCCCGACTGAAGTCGGTCATTTCCCGTTCTGAGGTATGGTTTCTTTCGCCCCTCCCGGGGCTTGTTCACATATACCTTCAGCGCCCCCACGGCTTGCGCCGTGGGCTGCATTCTTTCGCCGCTTCGCGGCTGAAGCCGTTCGTCCTATTTTTCGTCCTATTTGTCGTCCTATTTGTCGTCCTATTTGTCGTCCTATTCTTCGTCCTATTTGTCGCTAGGTGTAGGAGAAGAGGGTCATGAAGCCGAAGTCCATGTGGAGTTGCTGGTGACAGTGGAAGAGGGTCAGGCCGGGATTGTTGGCTTGGAAATCGATTTCGACTTCTTGATAGCCACCGACCATGACGACATCTTTGACTACTCCAGAGGTGGGCTGGCCGGCGTATCGCGTCAGTTCGAAGGAGTGGCGATGGAGATGGATAGGATGGATGTCGTCACTCGCATTGCGCATACGGATGCGGTAGCGCTTGCCTTCTTGCAGATGGAAGGCGGGCGGGGCCATCATCTGATTTAGAGGATAGGCCGCGCCGTTGATGGTCCACTGATTGAATCCATCGAGGGCGGCGTTTTGTTTCTCGATGAGCATGTCGAAGACTGCGTCGGGCGGGGCTGAGTTTGCGGCGGAGTTGCCGAAGTGGGCGTAGTTCCATTTGAAGGGACTGGGCGGAAGCCATTGCGGCTTGCCTTTATTGCCGGCGTATTCGACGACGATGCCCATGCCGTGGTGACGATCGTGGTCGTCGAGGTCGCCCATGATCCAGACGCCGGGATGGTTCATTTCAACGATCGCGGAAATTCGCTCCGCGGTTCCGAGCCAGAGAACTGGTACCTGAACCGGTTTCGGCAGAGGATTGCCGTCCATCGCAATCACGCGGAAGGTGTGGCCGGGAAGGGCGAGGCTGCGAATCTCAGTGGCGCTGCCGTTCAGAACGTGAAACAGGACGCGCTCGCCTGGTTTTACGCGCACGGGCTCGCCGTGACCGAGCATGCGGCCGTTGATGGTGAAGGAATCGTAGCCGACCTCGTATCCATGAGGCATGCCCTGGGCGAGGGAAGCTTTCATTTTGCTCTCGCCGGAATCTTTGAGTGCGGGAACGGTCTGCGCAGGGGAGAGGAAGTGCTGGGGCATATCGCCACCGCGGCTCAGGGTGGGCTGAAATTCTTTGAGCGTGAGAAAGACTTCGCGATCGTAATTGCCGGGGTGTTGTTTGGGTTCGATGTAAACGGGGCCGACCAGGCCACTGTACTGGCCGAGGGATAGATTGGCTCCAGCGCGGACGTGGGTGTGATAGAAGCGGAAACCCGAGGGCTTAGGTACGAAAGAGATTTTGCGGCTGCCGTGGGGCGGGATGAAGGGAGTGCCTTCTTCGGCGGCGCCGTCGACGTCGGGGGAGACGAACTGGCCGTGCCAGTGCACTTGTTCGGGAGTGTCCGTCTCATTGCGTAGATCGACTGAGACCTGCTCCCCTTCTTTCAGGCGAAGCAGAGGCCCGGGAAACTGTCCGTTGTACGTGGTGACCGAGACGATGCGTTTGGGCGCGAGTTCGAGGGGCTGGGTGGCGATGGTGAGAGTGTAGTCGGCGGGGCCCTCGCTCTGGGGAACGGATTTGTTCTCGGCGGCAGGGGTCACCGACTGAGCTAAGAAGGGCGGTGAGAGCACAGAAGCGGCAGCGGTTGCTCCGGCTGCTTTCAGGAAGGTGCGGCGATGGAGGTCGAAGGAGGACATGACAGTTGCAATATATCGAATTTTCAAGCGGGGGAAGCAAACTACTCGGGGCGGCTAGCGTTTCGTTGGAGCGTGACCGTTCCCGAGACTGAGGGATGTGGGTGAAACTTGTGCCGTCCCTCCGGAGTCTGTGTCGTAGCTTCTCTTTCGCCCCTTCGGGGCTTGCTGATTTCCGACCGCCCCCCACGGCTTACGCCGTGGGCTGCATTCTATCGCCGCTTCGCGGCTTGGAGCGGGCGGTTTCTTCCACAGTTTCCAGACACGATCAAGCTACGACACAGACTCCTCCGGGACTCAGTTGTGGAGTGCAGGGGTCCTTCGACTTCGCTCAGGAGGACAGAGCTAATTGCAACGCGGAGACTCATTGCTGCTTCTGCTCCAACGTGTTCTGCTCCAACGTTGCAATTCGCGATGGGGACGGAGTATTGTGCGCTTGGCGAAACACAAGGGCCTGCGCAGATACGGGAACTTGGCACCCTGATCTCAACTTCTCGCAAAGCACGCGAGAAATGGGGCACCCGGCCGCATCGCTTGGGGAGCCCGGAGACAGGCGGGCTTCGCCCCGCGACCGGGTCGGAGACCCGGTCCCACACGAGTGGGGCGGGAATTTTAATTCGCACTTTTGGGGAGATTTATGAATCTGAGGATCATGCGACATGTACAGGTTGGCGGGTTGGTGGTGGGGTCCGTGATAGGGCTGACGGGGGCGGACACCGGCAGCTTGCCGAGCCCGCCGGTGGCCAAGAAACTTCCCCATATTAGCGAAGTCAACGGGCACAAGATGGAGGACAACTATTTCTGGCTGCGGGACAAGCCGAATCCGGAGGTGCGGGCGTATCTGGAGGCGGAGAACGCTTATACGGACGCGGTGATGAAGCCGACCGAGCCGTTTCAGAAGAAGCTGTATGACGAGATGCTGGGGCGGATCAAGGAGACGGACGTTGAGGTTCCTTACAAAGAAGGAGACTATTTTTATTACACGCGGACGGAGGCGGGGAAGCAGTACGCGATTCGCTGTCGGAGGAAAGGGAGCAAGGACGCGGCGGAAGAAGTCGTGCTGGACGTGAATGAGATGGCCAAAGGCCAGGTATTCATGATGGTGAATGAATATGCAGTGAGCCCGGACGGGAATCTGCTGGCCTATTCGTACGACAACACGGGGTTCCGGCAATTTACGCTGGCGGTGAAGGATTTGCGGACGGGGAAAACGCTGCTCGATCACGCGGAAAGAGTTGGGTCGGTGGTGTGGGCCAACGATAACCAGACGATTTTTTATACCCAGGAAGATGCGGTGGCGAAGCGGCAGTACCGGCTGTACCGGCACACGGCGGGGACGGCGGCGGCGGATGCGCTGGTGTATGAGGAGAAGGACGAGCGATTTGAAATTGGGGCCGACAGGACGCGGAGCGGGGCGTACATCTTTTTAGTTTCGGGGAGCCATACGACGAGCGAGGCGCGGTACATTCCGGCGGATCAGCCGATGGCGGAGTGGAAAGTTGTGGAGCCGCGGAAGCAGGATGTGCAGTACTATCCCGACCACAACGGGGATTCTTTCTACATTCGGGTGAATGACACGGGGCGCAACTTCCGGCTGGTGAAGGCTCCGGTGGGGGACGCGGGGAGCAAGAACTGGAAGGAAGTGGTGGCGCACGATCCCAACGTCATGCTCAATCATGTGGAAATGTTCAAGAATTTTTATGTGTTGCTGGAGCGGGAGCATGGACTGCAGCAGATTCGGGTGACGGACTTGCGGAGCGGAAAGGCGCGGGGGATCGAGTTTCCGGAGCCGGCTTATACGAGTCACGGGTACGTGAACCGGGTGTATGACACTACGGAATTCCGCTATGCGTATGAATCGCCGATTACGCCCGCGTCGGTGTTCGCGTATGACATGGAGAAGGCGACGTCGACTTTACTGAAGCAGAAAGAAGTGCCAGGAGGATATGACCGGACGAAATATGAAGTGGAGCAGATTTATGCGCCGGCGGCGGATGGAGTGAAGGTTCCGATTTCGGTGGTGCATCGCAAGGATGCGAAGCTGGACGGGAAAGAGGCGCTGTATCTGTATGGGTACGGGTCGTATGGGATCTCGATCGATGCCGGGTTCAATCCCAATCACTTCAGCATGGTGGATCGGGGCGTGACGGTGGCGGTGGCGCACATCCGCGGCGGGGGCGAGATGGGAAAGGCCTGGCACGATGCGGGGCGCATGATGAACAAGAGGAATACGTTCACCGACTTTATTGCGTGCGCGGAATATCTGGTGGGACATGGGTATGGGTCGAAGGATCGGCTGGTGATTGAGGGGCGAAGCGCAGGCGGATTGCTGATGGGAGCGGTGCTGAATATGCGTCCGGATTTGTTTAAGGCGGCGCTGGTGGGAGTTCCGTTTGTGGATGTGATGAATACCATGCTGGATGAAACGTTGCCGCTGACGGTGGGTGAGTTTGAAGAGTGGGGGAATCCGAAGCAGAAGGCGGCGTTTGATTACATGATTACTTATTCGCCTTATGACAATGTGGAGGCGAAGAGCTATCCGGACATGCTGGTGAAGACTTCGTTTAACGACAGCCAGGTGATGTATTGGGAGCCGGCGAAGTATGTGGCGAAGATGCGGGCGTTGCGGACGGACCACAATACTTTGATCTTGAAGACCAACTTGAGTCCGGCGGGACATGGAGGGGCTTCGGGGAGATATGACCGGCTGAAGGAAGCGTCGTTTGATTATGCTTACATTTTGAGGGAGATGGGGATTGAGAATTAGAGGGGCGGTCCTCGCTTCCTGCGGTGAACGTACCGCGCATAGAGAATTTTCTTTCGCCGCTTCGGGGCTTCGTCTTTCTGTTCGCGTACCCACGGCTTACCTGTGGGCTGTATTCTCTCGCCGCCCTTTAGCTTCGCTCAGGGCAGGCTTTCGCGGCTGCGCGATGAAGTTCGATTCAGTGACGTCTGCACGAATTCCACTTCCCCGCTTCTCCGCGAAGAACGCGCGAAATGGGCGAGCCGGCACCGGCAGTCGAGCTTCGCTCGACCGGACAGCCGAGGGCGGCTGTCCCTACATAAAACCTGTTTCTAGATGAGGCCGGCGCGGACGCGGCGGAGGAAATCTTCGCCGTCGGCTTTGGCCTGGGCCAGGACTTTTGGTTGATTGCGGTATTCGAGCGCTATTTCCTGCAGGAAAAGCTCGACGGCATCCTTGGGCTTGAAGCCTTGCGTGACCAGCTTACGGATGCGAGGAGTGAAGCTGTCGGCGTCGTCGGCGGAGCCGAGGCGCGAGAGATGGTCGGCGCATTTGTGATCGCGGAATTTGGCCGCTGCCAGGCGGTCGAAGGCGGTCTTGGCTTCGGGATCGTGGAGCAGCGTGGGGAGCGGGGAATTCCATTCGCACTGGGAGCAAGTCCATCCATGGAAAGAATGGTTGGACGTCCAGATGAGTTCTCTGGCGGTTTTCTCTTGCAGGGTACGACGATCTGTATTGCGATCCACGAGCTGCGCGACTCCCGTCCGCACACTGCGAGGCCCATGAGGGATTCCTTTCGGAATAGTACAGCGAACCTGCAGGAGTGGGGAAGCCTGGAGGTGTCGAGGACGGTTCGAAGGCGGGCAGGAAAAGTCAAAAGCCGCGGGCGAGGGCGCCCGCGCCACACATTCCGGAGCCCACCTCCTGCCACACTTATTTGGCGAAGAAGTAGTCGAAGGATTTTACGGCGGTGAATTCGTCGTCTTTGATGTCGAAGACGGTGTAGAGCTTTGTGACGTGGAGGACGTCGTGAACTTTTTGGGAGAGGTTGAGGAGCTTGAGTTCGCCTCCGGCGTTGCGGACCGTGGTGAAGGCGCCGACGAGTTCTCCGACGCCGGAGCTGTCGAGGTAGTCGACATCGGCGAGGTTGAGGATGATTTTCTTTTTGCCCTCGGCGACCAGGTTGCGGACGGCGGTGCGAAGAGTGCCGATCTCGGGGCCGAGGATGATGCGGCCGTGGATGTCGAGGATGGTGACGTGAGAAACTTCGCGGGTATCAATTTTCAGGGGCATGATGAGGACTCGTGGTGAAGACCGATGGCGAAAATGGTAGTGGGTGCGAAGGAGCAAGTCAATGGCGAGGAGGGGATCGGAGATTTCAGCGCGGAGAAACTCTATAGAGCGGGAACGAGGACACAGAGTGTAGCCGAGCTTTGCTCGGCCGAGCCATCTAGGATAGGCTGCGGTCGGTCTCCATGCGGGATGGATAAGAATCCGACTGGCAGTCGCGGATCTCCTGAATGGCGGAAGTGATGATGGGAGTGGGGTATTGAGGGTGGCGGAATTCGAGGTGCATGCCGCGGCCGACGTATTGGAGCTTGAGCATGGAGCCTCCCCAGGTGGAACCGGCAATAGCGACCTGGACGGGCTGGGGACAGAATTCGGGATGGCCGGAGAGAAGAGCGTCGCTGCCACCCAGAAGCACGGCCGTATAACAATGGTTCATGGTCTGAATTTGGAGGACCGTGGAAGGGGGCAGGTCGCCGAGATAGACGCCGCCTTCGATCTCCGACTGGATGATGCTGCGGTTCACTTCGTCGGCCAGGTTGGGGTGGGGACTAAACATACTGGTGACCGAGGATAAGGG
>CABDXR010000420.1_pt1 | contig 13275 bp, 7 predicted proteins | sample 3421411 | NCBI WGS metagenome assembly CABDXR01 (sample SAMEA5534336, study PRJEB31848) | metagenome | biome: tundra; feature: field; material: soil | place: USA | collected 2013-05 | depth 0.15 m | reverse complement strand
GGAGTTGCAAGCTATCGCCGTGCTGTGAAGCACCCTCTGACGAGCGTAGTGCGGGAAATCTGCACGCTACGTTCTGTGGGAGCCGGGGCGCGGGCAACCGCCCTCGGCCACCCGGTGGGCACCAGGCAACTGGTGTCCCTACCGCGATCGCCAGAGGCTTGATTCGAGAGACTGCCTTGCTTTGTGGGGTCCCCGATCAGTCCCGCAGAACTAGAGCCGTTTGATTGTCGCGAACCACGCTGGTGCGCCGTGGTCATCGTGGTATCTCGTCTGAATCCGGTCCGTGGATTCACGAACTGGAAAACTACTTTCAGGCAAGCGCGATCGCTAAAAAGTGTTAGAGCTGCCGTTTCTGACCTTGATAATGATTGCAGCTTACTCTGAGTCTTTGCGAATCTTTTTGCGGGCACGCTTTCGCGCCAAAGCTTGCTTCACCCGGCGCTTCGCGCCCGGCTTCAGATAGAAGGAGTGGCGCTTCACTTCCTTAATGATATCTTCCGTCTGAACCTTGCGCTTGAAGCGACGGAGGGCGCTTTCTATTGACTCGCCTTGTTGCAATCGAACTTCTGCCAAACTCATCACCCCCGACCAGTTCCAATCGGACAATTAGAGCTTACTCCCTTTGTGACTCGCTCGGTCCGAACCAATTGCTAACCTTCAAGTGCCTCCAAGGGGCCATTGACGCCCCTCCGATGGGCCATTTATCCCCGTTGAATTGGTCCTATACTCGATTTCACACATGGAACGCCGGAGCGCGAGGGGTTCATTCCGATCCAGGGTCATTGAGGGAGTTCTATGACAAGTCCCGCCTCTTTTTTCGTCCGCATCTGCTCAATCTGCGGGAAGCGGGTTAACGTTGAAAGCCGAAAGACCGATGAAGAAGGGCATCCGGTTCACGAGGAATGCTGCCTTTCCCGAGGCGACAGCAAAAAATCCAAAGGCCAGTTAACGCGGCAAACGGGCTATGACGTATATGAGTCTTGAGCCCAAGCTAATCAAATTGGCTACTCACGTTCGGTGATTACGGCGCTCATTACCGAGTGCGGGAAACAAATGCTCGCGCTGTAATCGACTCGCCCAAGAAATCCTAGTCCGTTTTCCGTACACTGTCTCTTTGCGGCTCGAAGGCTTCCCCGCCTCAAAGACGTGCTCGCACTTCGGGCACTGCATTTGCGTGAAGTCAATCCACCCCAACTTGTCCGCCGGAATTGAGAACCCGCATGACGGGCAAAACGTTCGCAATACTGCCGCGAATTGGCAGTGGTGGTTGCGACGAGAGGTTCCAAGCCGATCTGAGTACAGCAGAAAGTCCGCCCAGAGCAAGATTCGTTGCACGTTAGAACGGCTGCGCTGCCCACACCAACAGCGAAAGGCATGCTTCAGTTCTGCCGAAGGGCGTACCCAGTGCCGAACCGCACCGAAGCCGACCTGCTGCCTAACCCTGTTCTGCACCTCAGCATTATTACTTCATGGGGGGGAAGTTGGGCCTTGAATCGCGTCTGCTCTTCTCGTATCTTGGCTACGCCTTACCGTTTGTGTGGGCTTTCGGGTCAGAGTTCGTTTTAGACGATCGATCAATCGCGCATCTTCCTCGATTAGCTCTGGGCTTCTTTGTCTTCCGCCACTTTGGATTTCAAGTAGCCTTTGCATTAACTCGGCGAAGTTTTCCATGACTTCCTCCAAGGCTGGCAAGGCTGGTTGCTTGACAGAAATGATAGGGTGGCAGCCAAGGCAGAAGCTGGTCAAAAGTGAACAGTTTTGCAGTATTCCGGCTCCGGTCCCCGATCCGCGCTTTCTCGGGAGCCAATTCCTCCCCCAAGGGCGCCGTGCCAGAATGTAAGGGGACAATGGTTTGCGAGCGAAGGGGAAGATCCCAACGGTAGAGCAACCAGGCAAACATCCGCTGAGGGGGCCTTCCTAATGAGCGCGCGAGTGGATGCAAAACGCCGAATCGCGCTACGGTTTGGAAGGGCTGACTGGCTCGTCCCCCCGGCATAAAGCCCAGCAAGTAAGTATGCCGATCGCGGCGCCCCCGGCACCGATGGTCCAAGGGTTGCTAAGAATGGCTCTGGCGGCTGGGGCGACCTCAGCAGGCTTAGCCGGCGCACCGCATCCTTCCTCGCGAGTTCCTTGCTCACCTTGATGTACCGTCACATCCGAAAATCCTGTCTGTTTCAACCGCCGGGCAGCCGCACCTTGGTAGTGGATCTTGACATCATTCTGGTGCGCCACCACTATCATTCTTCCGTCTACGTCGGTGACGTCGTATCGAGTCCACTCTTGCGTCAGAGGAATGACGGTCATGCAGTTCACGTGAACTCTCATTCCTCGCGAGGTGTTCAGTTGCAAGCCGCCATGGTCGAGGACGAGTTCGTCTCCCTCGAACTGCACAATGGTCTCGGGTTGGACCGCGACTGTGGACCCGTCAGCGTCGATTTTCGCCCAATTGCCTTTCTGGGTCTGTACCAGGTCGTGCAGAAAAATCGCCGAGGAATTGGGCGCGGGATTCCCATTCAGCCAGACTCCTCCGCTGCTGTGGAGCATCGCCCGAGCGGTGTCCTGGGCCATCAGCAATGTCGGCAGAATGACGATCATCACCCTGCAAGCGAGTTTGCCCCATTCAAGCAAACGACCCTCCTGATATGACGAACTACTTGCGCAAGAATAGCTTGCGGAGTTCTGGCGGGCTATTGACTTGCGTGATTACCGAGAAGACGGGGGGTACCCGTACTTATGGAGCCCGGTCCGGGAGGTACGTACTAAGCCTGGTTACGACAGTGATCTACCGGGGAGCAGGAAAGGACCCAATAATAGAGTGCGATGAGGGTTCCATCTGTCGACACAAAATTCTTCCTAGTGCCCCCGACGATTCTGCTGCTTGGGTTGGTGATGCTGAAGTGCATTCCGGTCATCGCCCAGACACAGCCTGAGCGATTTTGCCTCGTAGATCGTAGTCTTGCAGTATCGCTCGTTTCCAGTGGTGCCGTTGCACAGAGCGACTCTAATCCCAAATCTGACTTGTTTAATAGACATAAATGGCTGTATTCCGCCGGCCCGGCTGTCACCTGTTCGTTGCAGCCAAATGAGGTGCTGGTGGGCGAACCAGTCACCGCGACCGTCACTGCCAGCAACTTCAATCCCAAGCACACCCTTACCTATGTCTGGAGCCCCAGCAACGGAGGAGGTAAGGTCATCGGGAAAGACACGACCGCCCAGATCGAGACCACGAACGCCGCACCCGGCAGCTACTCGGTCACTGCCCGTGTGACCGACGCCAACGAGAAGAAGAACAACGAAGCAAGCTGCTCGGCTAGCTTCATGGTGAAGCCGCTGCCGCCGAAGAACCCACCCACCATTTCTCTTTCCGCCAACCCGGCGAGCCTGCAGTCTGGTGGAACCGTGAACTTGTCGGCCAACTGCACCAGCCCGGATGGCGTTCCGGTTTCTGTCGCCAACTGGACCGCCAGCGGCGGAACGGTTTCCGGCACTGGCGGTTCGGCCACAGTTAACACCGCTGGTGCGTTCCCGGGAGCAATCGCTGTGAGCGCTACTTGCACCGACTCGCGTGGGCTGAACGCTCAAGCTTCGACCGAGGTCGAAGTGGAGCCCCCCCCACCTCCGCCTCCACCAAGTCCGGAGATCAAAGTGGTGGAAGCTCGCCTGGCCCTGAGGAGCATCTACTTCCCGACGTCTATGCCGTCGATCAGCGATCCCAATACCGGGCTGGTTGACAGCCAACAGCAAACTCTAGTTGCGCTAGCCGCCGACTTCAAGAAGTATCTCGAAAGTAAGTCGGAGGCGCACTTGCTCCTAGTGGGCTACGCCGATCCGCGGGGCCGCACCAACTACGATCAGAAGCTCTCCGAGCGCCGTGTCGACCGCGTCAAGAGCTTCCTGGTCGAACAGGGCGTTTCCGAGGCCAACATTGATACCAAGGCGTTTGGCGCTCGCAATGCTCTGAGCGAAGCCACAGTGAGGAATGCGATCGAGAATGATCCTCAGCTCAGCCCGGAAGAGCGTCAAAGGGCTTTGAGAAACACGCAGACGATTGTTCTTGCAAGCGATCGCCGCGTAGATATCACGTTGAACACGACTGGGCAATCGTCGGTCCGCCAATTCCCATTGAATGCGGCGGATGCTTTAACTCTAATCGGCGACCAAGAAGGCGAGACAAAGAAGAAGACAGTCAAGCCTGTGCACAAGAAGAGGACGAACAAGCGCCGCCCATGACAATCTTCTTACAGAGGGTGTAAACATGGAGGCTGCCACAAGCTTTGCTGGGTAACTTGCGAAAAAATCGCGGTTACAGTGCGCCGGGCTAAACCGGCATGAAGTCGGAGCGCGACGCGGGACCGTGGCCGAGCAGTTGCACTGATTGTTAGCCTTACCCATTGCTGTGCGGCGCAGGCCCAAGAGGTGAATCCAGAGGACATCATGGATGCCGCTTTTGACATGAAGAATGCGGCTGAACGTGCAGACGAACTCCAGGCTGATGGCGCGAAGTATATAACGAACATCCTCTAGAAATGGCCAGAGGCCCCCGAGAGCCTGGGCGCAAGGGAAGAGCTGGTCTCAGGGCAGTTTCGTCGTTATTGAAGACTTCGAGAGCCAAGAGCACAGCACCCCGGCGAGACTATCTTTGACGCGTGTTCAGTTTGTCGAGTGCGCGCTTCAACTCTTCAAGCTTCTGTCCAGCCTCGCCGAGCTTGCCTTCCGCCGTCAGGCGTTGGTAGTCGGCAAGGTCTTTGGCGGCTTCCGCGATGAGCGCGCTGAGATCCGCTGGGGGCTGGGGCGACGCGGCGGAAGCCCGTGTGCTTCGCTGCGATTCCGCGGGGACTGTCGTTGTGCTCATCGACGAGACCGCTCCACCAAAAAGCGACGTCATTGCCGACTCGAAGGTTGGTCCATACGCAAGCCGATCTTGCAGAGCGAGCACGACCAGGCGCAACTCCGGCATCGGACTCCGCTCGGCCTGCAAGTAAATTGGCTCCGCATACAACAGCGCGCGTCCGGACGGAATCACCAGTAGCGCCCCGCGCCGCACGTGCGAGCCTTGCTGATTCCACAGCGTCAGTTGCCCGGAAAGCTGCGCGTTCTGATCGATTCGCGCCTCGATTTGCAACGGTCCGTCGACCAGCTTCGTTTTGGGAAAGTTGTAGACCACTGAAGTACCGTATTGTGCGCCGTCGCTGCGCCCCGCAATCCAGCCAATCAGATTATTTCGGTTGGCCGGCGTGAAGGGCAGAATTTCCACGAACTCTTCCCCAGTTTCCTCCGGCAATTTCATTAGCACGAAATTCGGCTGCATCGCCTGTGTCGTTTGCTGACCGTCTTCGCCCATGCCGACTTCCGTGGCGACCGTCCACAAATCTTCACGGTTATAGAACGCTTCCGGATCCGTCATGTGATACAGGCCGTACACTTCCGCCTGCAGTTTGAGCAACAACTCGGGGTAGCGCACGTGCTTGCGCAGCCCCGACGGCATCATGGCCGCATCCTTGAACAGACTCGGAAAGATGCGGCGGTAGGCTGCGATGATGGGATCCTCCGTATCGAACACGTAAAACGTTGTCGTGCCGTCGTAGGCGTCGATGACCACCTTCACACTGTTCCGCATGTAGTTAATGAGATTGTTGTCGAGACGGTAGTGGGTCGAGTACGGATAGCTGTCTGAAACCGTGAACGCATCCATGATCCAAGACAGCCGCCCGTCGTCACCGAGCACGATGTACGCATCCGGATCGTAGGTGAGGAACGGCGCTAACGCCGATACGCGATCACGTATGTTGCGCCGCATCAACAGCCGGCTATTCCTGTTCACGTCATCGCTGAACGGTAGCTTCGCGAGGTCGTTTTGGTCCAGCGCGATGATCATGCGGCGCAGGAAACCACCGAGAAGGATGCCGCCGTTGCCTTCGTAGGAAGTTAAGTTGTTGCTCTGGCCTTGCGGGTAGTTGAACTCCTTCTGCTCGGTCTTCACATAGACGTCGGTATTGGTCATCTCGCCGAAATAAATCTCTGGGCGCGTCACGGTTAGACCACGCACCGTGCTCTGGACCGGCATGTTGCTCAGAATCAGAGTAGGCAGCCCTTCCGGCGTGAACCCATTGACTGGGTTCATCGTGATGCCGTAGCCATGAGTGTAGATCAGCTTCTCGTTAATCCAGTTGCGGCTGCTCTCCGGGAGCTTATCGACATTCAGCTCGCGCGCGGCGAGCATCACCTCGCGGGTCGTGCCGTCGATTGCATAGCGATCAATGTCTATGTCGGGGAAGTCGTAGTAGGTGCGGATTTCCTGAATCTGACGCAACGTGTCCTGGAGTGCGCGCCAGTCCCACAGCCGGATGTTCTGAAGTGTAGCCTGATTGTTCGCTGGGTCAGCCGCGTCGACCGTTGTCTCAGCGGGAAACTCGCGCTGCGAGACCTGGTTCAATCCGTAGGCCTGCCGCGTCAAGTCGGTGTTGTAGACGATGTAGGGCTTCTCACGCACCAGTTCGTTCGGCTTGACGATAAAACTGCTGACGTACCAGGCGACTGCTTGAACCGCGACATAACAGACCGCCGCCGGAAGGATCGCCGCGACCAGCCAGCGGCCGCGTGGCATCCGCAGGGTGTTGACGAGGGCGATCAGCGCACCGAGAACGAGCGCCGCGCAGACGACGAGCATCCCTGTGAGCGTGACGTGTGCGTCCGTGTAGGTCACACCCCCGAAAATCGTATGATCATCGAGCAATCGCTCGAACCGACTGATATACACGCGCATCGCGAGGGTCAGCAACAGGAACGCAAACGTGATGGAGAGCCCCCGCCAAGGCAATGTGACGTGGCGGCTAAGACGCCCGGCGAATATACGCGCTCCGCCCGAGATGAGAATGAAGAAAACGGCGAGAGCACAGGTAATCAGCGCTAGCGTAAGCAGCCAGCCGAGGAAGACCTGCCACGCGGGCAGCGTGAATAGAAAGAAGTTCAGCGGCTTGCCAAAAATCGGGTCTACAACGCTCCCAGCAGTGCGAGGTGCGTACCAAAAGAGCGCGAGCGTCGGCCACTCCCCTGTCATAGCGGCGCCGGTTGCAGCGGCAATGGCGAGCGAAATGCCGAGCGCGATGAGCCGCAGAACAGGCTCTACCGGCAGCTTCAAGGGCTGGCCGCCGATGAGAATCGTATGACCGTCCGGCAAATCGGGGAGATGTGCCCGCTTCAGAGCGAGGAACGATCCGTACAGAATGAGAAATGTCGCCGCTGCAAAAGCCGTGAAGACTTCCCACTGAAGACTCAGTGTTTTCAAGAAGACGTTCCCATAACCGAGCGACCTAAACCAGAGCACGTCCACGTAATACGACAACGCGGCCCGACCACCGAAGAAGATGACGGCAAGCACGATGAGAATGAGAAGGAAGCGGCGGCGACGACCAGGCCGCCCCGGATGCGGCGGCGGCCAGTCAATGGACTCGGACATTGCTCCACCCCGTTTTCATTAGTCCGTTAGTTATCCGCATAATACTCCCTCCGCTTCCGCAAGACTCCTTCGACAACGACTATGCTCTCGCCGTGCAACACCTCAGGCGGCCAGATCTCTCCCGGCGACAAACTCGGTCGGTGTGAAACTGTTGCGCCTATTGGTAAAGGCGGCATGGGGGCGCGCGATGCGCCCCCGCGAGCGAGGAAAAGCGACGACTTCGGTTTAGCCGATCCAAACAACAGCAACAGCACGAAGTTGAAAGCTTTCTTTTTCGCCGAGCTCAGGCAAGATCGTAGCGATCAAGGTTCATTACCTTGTTCCACGCAGCCGCGAAGTCCTTCACAAACGCCTCCTTCGAGTCGTCACACGCATAGACTTCTGCGATTGCTCGGAGCTGGGAGTTCGAACCGAAGAGGAGATCGACGCGCGTGCCCGTCCACTTGATTTTGTCCGTCGCCCGATCGCGCCCCTCAAACACGCCATCGGATGTAGAGGAGGCCTGCCACTTCGTATTCATGTCGAGCAGGTTGACGAAGAAATCATTCGTCAGCGTCTCGGGTCGGTTGGTGAAGACGCCGTGTTTGGGCTGCCCGAAGTTCGGATTCAGGGCGCGCATGCCGCCGACGAGAACCGTCATCTCGGGGGCAGTCAGTGTCAGCAACTGCGCCCGATCCACCAGCAACTCCTCAGCCGACAGGGGCCGTCCGCTTCGGAGATAGTTGCGGAACCCGTCAGCGATCGGCTCCATTCCGGCGAATGAGTGCACGTCGGTCTGCTCCTGCGAAGCATCCGTGCGTCCCGGCGAGAAAGCAATCTTCACCTCGTGCCCGGCCCTTTTCGCAGCTTCCTCGACGGCTGCGCAGCCGCCCAGAACGATCAGGTCAGCAAGCGAGACCTTCTTCCCGCCCGACTGCGAGCTGTTGAAATCCATTTGGATCGCCTCCAGCGTCCGCAGAACCTTCGCCAGTTCGGTCGGCTGGTTCACTTCCCAATCCTTTTGCGGTGCGAGGCGAATGCGCGCCCCGTTCGCCCCACCGCGCTTGTCGGAGCCGCGGAACGACGCCGCCGATGCCCAGGCAGTCGTGACCAGTTGGGAGATCGACAGTCCGGATTTGAGGATCTTCGCCTTCAGAGCAGCAATGTCCAGCTCCCCGATCAATTTATGATCCACTGCGGGAATAGGGTCTTGCCACAGCAGGTGCTCGGCAGGAACGAGCGGGCCAAGGTACCGCGAGATCGGCCCCATGTCGCGGTGCGTCAGCTTGAACCATGCCCGCGCAAACGCGTCTGCGAACTGATCCGGGTGCTCGTAGAAGCGCCGTGAAATCGTTTCGTAAGCAGGGTCGAGCCGCAAGGCGAGGTCAGTGGTCAGCATGGATGGCGCATGACGCTTCGACGGATCGTGCGCATCCGGCACCGTACCGGCGCCAGCGCCATTCTTCGGTCTCCACTGATGCGCCCCGGCCGGACTCTTCGTCAGTTCCCATTCATAGCTGAACAGGTTGGTGAAGAAGTTGTTGCTCCACTTCGTAGGTGTCGTGGTCCAAATGACTTCCAGGCCGCTACCGATGGTGTCATCACCAAAACCTTTGCCAAGTTTATTCTTCCATCCGAAGCCTTGATCCTCGATGTCGGCACCTTCTGGTTCGGCGCCTACATATTGAGCGGGAACGCCGGCACCGTGGGTTTTGCCGAAGGTGTGGCCGCCGGCAATGAGCGCAACGGTCTCCTCGTCATTCATCGCCATGCGGGCGAAAGTCTCCCGGATATCGCGTGCCGCGGCAAGCGGATCCGGCTTTCCATTCGGCCCTTCCGGATTCACATAGATCAGACCCATTTGCACAGCAGCGAGCGGATTCTGAAGATCACGGTCGCCGCTGTAGCGCTCGTCCGCCAGCCACGTACCCTCAGGTCCCCAATAAATTTCCTCTGCGGGCTCCCAGACGTCCGCGCGCCCGCCGCCAAAACCGAATGTCTTGAAGCCCATCGATTCCAATGCGACGTTGCCGGCGAGAATCATGAGGTCAGCCCAGGAAATTTTCCGGCCATACTTCTGCTTGATCGGCCACAGAAGCCGCCGCGCCTTGTCCAGGTTTACGTTGTCCGGCCAGCTATTAAGCGGCGCGAAGCGCTGCTGCCCGGATCCGGCACCGCCGCGGCCGTCGCCGATGCGGTACGTTCCAGCGCTGTGCCACGCCATGCGAATGAAGAGCGGCCCATAGTGGCCAAAGTCGGCCGGCCACCAATCCTGCGAGTCCGTCATCAAGGCGTGCAGGTCCTTGATCACGGCATTCAGGTCGAGCGTCTTGAACTCTTCCGCGTAATTGAACTCCTTACCCATGGGATCAGATTTTGGGGAATGCTCGTTCAGGACCTTCACGTTCACCTGATTCGGCCACCAATCAACATTCGTGTGGGATTTGCGAGGGCCGTGCGCTACTGGGCACTTCGATTCGGTTGCGGTGTTTTTTTCTTTAGCTTCGGGGACAACACTTCCCGATGAAGTCGCGAGTGTATTTTCCATATGTTTTCTTCCTTCGAATCATGACTGGATACTGCGTGAAAAAAACTATTGTTTGGCGCTGCACTGGCGGCAGAGGCCGAAGACCTCAACCACGGGCTGCGTCAGATCAAATCCACGCGGAACGTGCGGGGATAAGCGTTTGAAATCGATGAAATCTCCTTCGATGTCCTGCACCGCTTTGCAGCGGGAGCAGACCAGGTGGTGATGAGGTTTGAGATTGCCGTCCACGCGCAACGTGGACGCATGAGGAGTGACCTCTCGCAGCAACCCACATTCGATGAAAAGCCGCAGATTGTTGTAGACCGTGGCGAGAGAAATAGATGGAATGCGGCGCCGGACGGCGGCGTAAATGTTTTCTGGGGAATAGTGTCCGTGAGAAGCGATGACGGCCTCAAAGACCACCTGACGCTGGTGCGTGACCGCCAAACCGTGCTTCGCGGCCAGCTCGCGGAACTGTTCATGGGTGAGGCGCATGATTATCGGATGAGAATGATTATAAACCACCCAGAGCAGTGTCAACCGAAATCTTTCCTGTGACCTCGAAGAGAGCGGGCGGCCGCGAGACCAGACTGTGGCTCAGTTACCACGACCGGCATCGGGACCCGCTTTTGGATGGATTGTCGGCTTGCGTTCTGCCATTCTCTGGGATCGGCAGGAGGAGGCAAATGAGGGCCGCAAGCGCGTTTGTTGGTACGAATCCCGAAAACGCAGCCTACTTCTGTATTGCCCGTCGCTCGGGAGGAATCTCAGCGATTGTCAGCGGCAGACTTCCCGGAAGCCGACTTCGGGACAACGTCGTCGGAGTCCGCGCTAGACGTAACTTCCGATTGGCCCGTCACTCGGGAGCAAATTGCCAAGGTTGGTATGCGGCAACCTGGAATTTTGTCAGTGACCGGCGCTTCAAGACGGAGTCAGGTTTGTTGCCCGACGTACCAAGGGGCACTCACTGTGAAGATACGTTCGTTGCCGCGGGCGAGCAGCACCCATTCCAGAAGGCGGCCGCGCTGATTGTGGAGGAAATATTCGAACCATCGGTCCTCCACCAGCTCCGGGATGACGACCACAATGCTCCGACCGGGATTCTTTTTCGAGAGATCGAGAACAAACTGAACCACAGGAATGATGACGAAGCGGTAGGGTGAAGGCAGAATGTGGAGCTCGGGTGGTTGCTTTCCCTGCGCGCGAAAGGGCCGGTCAACGTATTGTTCCCAATCGTCCTGCAGCAATTCGGAATGCTCGTTGGGCTCCACGTGCAAGGCGATCACTTCCGGGGAAAGCCGGGCAGCGAATTCAATGCCTTGGCGCGTGATATTGCTCCAGCGATCGATGGCGATAACCGCAATGGGATGCACGCTGAGGCCAGCCGCGTCAACGGGGACCTTGCAGGTGGTGAGCACCTTCACGAAGTGGTAGTGGCGGCGGACAATGGCAAAGAAAACAATTACCAGCGGAATGAAAAGCAGCGTGATCCAAGCGCCCTCCATGAATTTCGCCACCAGTACCACGGCCGTGGTCGTGCCTGTGACGAACGCACCGAGTCCATTCACCAGCGCGCTCTTCACCCAACCTGGACCGCGATTTTTCCTCCAGTGCATGACCATACCGGCTTGGGAGAGCGTGAACGCGAGAAACGCGCCGACCGCATAGAGCGGGATCAGCCGGTCAGTTACACCGCCGAAAAGAATAAGAACACCGCCACAGAGTACTGCCAGCACGACAATGCCGTAGGTGTAGACCAGCCGCCGTCCGCGGTAGCCGAAAACGTGCGGCAGATAATTGTTTTGCGCGATGGCGCGGCAGAGACGCGGAAAATCGGCGAAGGCGGTGTTCGCGGATAAAGACAGAACCACGAGGATGGAGCCGATCGTCAGATAGTAAAAAGTTCCTTTGCCAAAAACCGCGGCCGTGAGCATGGAGAGCACGCTCTGGTAGCCGGGCAGGCCAGGATCGGTGGCTGCGATTCCATACACTTTTACGAGATAAGAGATTCCGGCCAGCAGCACGGCTAGAAGAAAAATAATCACTGTGAGACTACGCTGCGCGTTTTTTACAGCAGGTTCGCGGAAGGCCTTTACTCCGTTGCTGACAGCTTCGACTCCGGTCAGGGCCGTGCAACCGCTGGCGAACACCTTGAGTAGCAGCCAGTAACCGACGGCTTCCGTCATGGCTGGTGGAGGCGGAAGCGGAACCGCAGGTGTGGGATGTCCGCCGCTGATCAGAACCCGGAAAACGCCGGCGATGATGGTGATGAGCAGTGTGCCGACAAACAGATACGTTGGCACAGCGAAAACGGTACCAGCCTCGCGCACGCCACGGAGATTGAAGATGGTGATGACGATCAGAATGCCCACGCAAAGGGAAACCATGTGCGGGAGCAAGGATGGAACGGCCGAGACCAAAGCTCCAACGCCCGCGGAAATCCCCACTGCGGCCGTCAATATATAGTCGGCGAGCAGCGCGGCCGCGGCGAGCAGTCCGGCAGGGGCGCCAAGATTGAAACGTGCCACCGTATACGAACCACCGCCCGAGGGATAGGCCGCGATGGTTTGGCGATACGAGAAATAAACGATCACGAGCAGCGTGATGATGGCGGCGCTGACCGGGACGATGTAGCGAACGCCCAGCAGTCCAAGAGGAATCAGAAGGCTGAGGGCAGCTTCCGGGCCGTAAGCGGCGGAGCTAAGGCCATCGAGACCAAAGATCGGAATGCCTTGCGCGGGACCGATCTGCTCGGCCCGCTCGTCACTGGTTTTGATCGGTTTGCCGACAACGAGATCAAGTATGTTCATGAGGGATGGTGCTCAATGGACGGTTTACGCTCAGAAATCGACGCATCGAGTATGAACGCCGTATCGCACGGTCGGAGAATCGGTCACCTACGATAACACTGCGGGGATTTGCAATCAAAAATCGACTTCGAACCAAACATGCCAAGTTTGCGGGCGGTTGGTCGGCAACCCTTCCTTTACAGGATTAGGTAAGAGTAACCCGTGATCCAGACGGGATCATCTACAGACCGAAGAGTCCTTCATAAAGACCGCTGTCGGCAGTTTTGTAGACTGATTCACCCACGGTAAAAGGACATTATCATCCGTGAAAAGAGGGGCATGATTTAAGCTACGCGTAACGGAATTGATCCGGGCCGCAACGCTCCATGTCTATCTGTCGACAGTGATCGACGAGACCCCGTGCGACATTGCCTGCGCGTTCAGTTGGCCACTGGCTATGGCCAAGATTGGGTTATTGTAGTGGAACCATTTCGGATTCACGTCGCGGATGAGGTGCTCAATGA
>CABDXR010000391.1_pt1 | contig 14332 bp, 11 predicted proteins | sample 3421411 | NCBI WGS metagenome assembly CABDXR01 (sample SAMEA5534336, study PRJEB31848) | metagenome | biome: tundra; feature: field; material: soil | place: USA | collected 2013-05 | depth 0.15 m | reverse complement strand
GACGAAGATGCCGAAATGGCGCCAGAGAATGAGCCGCTCAGCGAGCCGGCAAAACCGGCCGCTCCCAATGCGCTCCAGCCGGCGCCCGAATACCAGGAAGGCGAATAGCCACCAGAACTCGATCCGGGAGTTTGAGCGGCTCCCCCCAGGACTGACGAGAATTTTTCTGCCCAGGCCTGCTCCACATCCAAGGCCAGCGCGTAGGGCAGGTACTTCTCGAAGACTTGCGGCGTAGCTTCCGGCGGCATCACGCGATTCATCCGATCGCCTTCAACGGCGCCGAGGAACATCTTGAAGCCCTCGATTTTGTCGAGGACGCTGCGGCCGGCGCTGGTCGGCGCCTTCAACAGGTAGTGAAACAGGAGATGCAGAAAGACCGTCATCAACAGAATCACCACGACGAAAACCGACGTCGCCCTGACCAGCACGACGAGCCCGAAGACCTCACCCAGCACAAAGGGAATCGAGAACAGCGTTGTGAATGTTGCGCTCGCCATGAGCCCGGCTTTGAGATGGCCTCCTGCAAAGGCGGATTTCCAGAGGTGCGCGACATTGTGCAGCAGTGCAAACACGGCGATGCTCCAGACGCTGAGCCACACGCTCATGAACCCAGCGGCCCCTGTTTGTTGCGGGTCCTGGGCAGAAGCGACGCCCATCAACACCAGCACGGAAAACGCAATGGCCGGGATCATGTACGGTCCGTTGGTCACGAAGTAGATTTTCTGCTCACTGGTTTTGAGCCAGGCCTTCAGGGCGGCCATGGCGGCGCTCACAGCGACGTGGTTCGCGTTTTGCAGATTAATCGAGGCGCGCCCGCCGTCGAATAGCTTATTGGCGGCGGCCCTCTCTTCCGGTGTGAGGGCTTGGCCATCCGCTAGTGTGCGAGATAGCGTGTATATCCCAGCGCGCTCCTCGATCTTCAAAAAGCCCTTCACCGCCATGTCCAGCACCGCAGACGTGAAGGTTTTGTTGTCGTAACCCATGCGAACGAGGTAACGCATTGCTGAGGGCGAAAATCCTGGAGGAGGCTCATAGAGCGGCATGATGCTGCCCGGAGCAGGATCGCGGCCCACGCGGATCCATACGATGATGTAGTAAATGAGAATCATGAGCAGGCCGCCGCCAGCGATGAGTGCGGCGGGGTCGTCTTGCGCAAAATAGAGGAACTTCTGTCCTGCGGTGGGTTCGCGGAAATAGCCTTTGGGCCAGTCCAGAAGAATGGTCAGCCCCTCGTTCGGGCCTAGCGGATGCGTGGTGCTGAAGTGGAAGGAATCGTCGGGTGCAGTTCCAGAAGTAAAATCTTGCGCCATCGAACCCTGCGGGCCGGTGTAACCTCCAAGGCGCACCTTGCCCGCCAAAATTTTCTGCGGGAGGTGCACGGTTGCCGCGACATGGTCGATGGGAAAGACCCAGCCGGTGCCGGTAACGTTCCAGAAGAGCTCGTCGTGGTCCTTGAAAAAGCCGAGTTGGCGGCTCGTGGTATAGGTGATGCTATAACTCTGAAAGCCGGCGGGCACAAGCGTGTCCTCGCGGCCCAAGTAGATGCGCACGCCGTTGCCGTAGTTTTCAACGCGCGACTCAACCGGTTCACCATTGTGTCCGGCCGCCAGCAGCGCAAAGCCCACCACGTAACGGTTCCCCAACCGATCGGTGTAGCGAGTGGGAAAGTCTCGGTAGATACCGTGGCGAATCAGGTTTCCGGTGCTGTCAACGCGAATCAGCTCGTGGACGAGCATGGTTCCGTCATCCTGGACCTTGATGGCAGAGTAGTAAAGGCGGATGCGCTCCGTTTGCGCCGCCGCGATAGACGCGAGCAGGAACACGCAGGCCAAAGCAAGAAGGCTTCGGAAATAAGTAAGGGATGGCCTCACTCTACAATCACTCAGCCACGGCGTTCTTCTTCGCCCCCGTGAAATCCAGGTGGATCGTTTCCCTACGGCGCGAACGGCGAGATGAGTGTACACCGGGGGCCGTTCTGGAAAAGGAAATTCCCGGCGAGGTAGATTTTGCTTCACCGGCACACTGGAAATCGCACTTCACAAAATCCCATTTCACGGAGTCGCGCCCGGACGAGATGGGTGTACACTGATCCGGTTTTGGAGCAGGAATAGAGATTCGTGCCGAGGAGAACGCTGCCATGCTCAATCGTTACAAAGTCGAGTGCGGACTAATGATCCTGTGTCTCACGAGTGTGGTTCAGGCGCAGAATCCGTTCGCTACTGCCAACCAGTTTTCCGCCACTGTGGTGATGAGCGGGATGCCGACACACGGGCGCCAGATGCCGGGCGACATGAAGATTTATCGCTCCGGCGACAAGATGAGAACGACTATGCCGGGCGGTGCCGGCTACATGATCATGGACCTAAGTCAGCACACCGGGTACATGGTTATGAGCAATGGCATGTGTATGCAGACGACTTCCCAGCAGGCACAGCAGAACCCTTTCTCTCAAGCACACAATGCCACGGTCGAGCGTTCGCCGGCGGGCACGGACACGGTGGATGGCCATGTCTGCAAGGTGGAGAACTTAACGGTCACTCCCCACGATGGCCAGCCTTCCAAGATGAAGGTTTGGGAGGCTGAGGACCTGAAGGGCTTCCCGGTCAAGATTGAGATGCAGTCCAGCCGTGGCCTGGTCACCATGGAATACAAAGACGTAAGCCTCAACGAGCCCGACGCGTCACTATTCACTCATCCGGAGAATTGTAAGCAAATGCCGACCATACCTGGCGCTGCACCATCCCATTAGCAGACGATGGGAACGAGTTATGGCGATACGATTTGCGCGTCGGAATTCGAACCCAGAGAGGGCTCTGCTGTGGGGTGGGGCTTTCCTTCTCGTCTACACTTCTGCCCTTGCTCAAGCTGGTGAGTCGCGCCACGATCCGCCTCCTTCGCAGAAAAACGAGGGGTTAGCAGTTGTGGGATGCCTCGCCGGCACTCCGGGAGCGTTCCAGCTTTCCGACAGCGAAGGCAACGTCTACCGTTTGACTGGCCGCACGTCGGGGCTGGAGAAATGTGCAGGCGCCGAGATAAGCATCCAGGGTACAAAAGATGAAAGTGCCCAGACCCTTGAGGTCAGCAGTTTCAAGGAGATCTTTCGGGCGCCCGGCCCGAAATTGAGTTCCTCGTTCAACAATCGATCGAACTGGAGTACGCAAACCAACCGAAAGTTCGGAGTCAAGTTTGCTCTTCCGCGCTTCGCGAATTCCACTGCCGCGTTTGAGTCGGACACCAACTTTGCGATAGAACAAGGGATGGTCACACTCGCCGAGCTAGACATACCCAGCGAGATCTACCCGCACACGAACTTCATCGGAGGCTCTTTCGCGATTTCTGTGAACCCGCAGATAACGAACCGGCAGAGTTGCGAGCAGTTTGGAGAGCAGTTTGGAGCGGTCGACAAAGGGTCTCTTTCTTCCCGGACAATTAGCGGAATTAGATACGCCGAACGGACGTCCAGCGATAGCGGAATGGGGAAGTTGGGCAGCGTTTACTACTTCCACTCCTTCCAGAACACCCTGTGCTACGAACTTTCCTTCAGATTGCTCAGCTCCAACCCTGAATTTCTGAATTTGAGTTGTGCTGTCTCCGTTGTAGGGAAAAAAGACTATCTGAATGTGGTTGAGGGGCTCGCTGGCCGAGTTTCCTTTTTTCGCTCCACCACAGAAAACACTGGCGTACTCAAACCAGACTCAGTTCCCAACGTAGCGGTCAAGCCGTAGCCGCAAAGCCGAGTACGAAGCTGCCTCTCCGAGAACTATCGCGAAACTCTGGGGTCGGACCGAGAAAGCGGGACGAACACCTCAATCTCATGTACATTTCGAACGTATTGCAGCGTTTTTTCCTTCGCTCAAGAGCGAGTAGTCGAACAAGAGTTTTGCAACAGCCTGTCGAAGGGACGCTTTTCCGTTGCATTTGGGTTTTGTTAGACGCTCTAGAAGACCGAATTAAATCACCCCATGCGCACAGAGCCCACGAAACTGTTCATGCAGACCTCCGGCAAGCAGGACTTCAGGATTAGTTACAATTAAAGTGATGATATCCAGCGCGACACGCAAAGAAATACAAATTCGATTTTTGGCTTGTGCTCGCGTGCAGAAAACCCTAGAAAGCCGTGAAGGACAGCACAGTCCACAGCTATGAAGGTCCAGCTTCTATTTGCACCAATGCTGCTGCCAGCCGGCATCTATGACATTATGGTGCCGCGAACATTGCCGACATCGGCGCTAGCGCTCTCGGCCTTTCTGATCAGCACCCTGCCATTCGCAGGCCGCGCGTTCGGACAAGACCCTATCGTCCGATTGCTTTCTCCAGTGCTGCTGGTCGCGCGACTCTGTCGTAGGGTGTGGGCGTAACCGCCGGTTTGATCTTTGCGCCGCAAGCCCGCGGAAACCGTAATCGGGTCTCATGCATAAAACATGGTGCTCGGCGTCGCTTGTATTCTTTTTGTTCGCGACAAGAATGTTGAACTACGCAGAGATGAACGCAGGGACCGAGGAACCCAGAAGCTGATGCGTAAGGAACTACAGACCCCTGAAATCACAAAGCCGTTACTGACCATTGCGATTCCGACTTACAACCGAGCCGGATGCCTGAAAGAGCTTCTGTCCGTTCTTGCTGATCAGCTGAAAGATGAACCGCGCGTCGAGTTAATTATCTCTGACAACGCTTCTCCAGACGAGACCCCGTCCGTGGTACAAGATTTTGTGTCTCGTGGACTTCGCGTTCGTTATATCCGTAATACTCAGAACATAGGGGCCGACGCGAACTTCCTGCAGTGCTTTGAACAGGCCCTTGGGAAGTACGTTTGGCTTTTCAGCGATGACGATCTTATCGTCCCTGGCGGACTTGCCAAAATCCTCACCTATTGCGGAGCCGCTGAATACGACCTCATTTGGGTAAGCGCCTATCCTTTCGGGAAGTTTCACAAACCTCGCCCTGTTAAGGCCAGCCGTGACGCGGTCGAAATCTCCGATCCGACGGCATACGTCAAACGCATCCACGTTCTCTTCACTTTCATCACAGGAAACATTATCAATAAGGACACGGTGCTGAAAGCTGGGCCAAAGGTATTTTCCAGCTTGGACGGAACAGGTCTGGCGCAGCTGGGGTGGACCTATACAGCGTTGAACCGATTCGCTCGTGGACTCTACATCCGAGAGAAACTGATCGCTATGCGGGAAAACAATACCGGTGGTTATAAGCTATTTCATGTTTTTGGACCTGCTTTGACGACGATCACGAAAGACTGGTTGGAATCCCCGAACTTGGGTCGCATTGTCATGAACGGAACGCTCCAAAGATTCTGGCCGTTAATGCTGCTTAGGTACAAAAAGAGCGCAATTGCTTTCGCTGACGAAGCCGACCCTCGATCAGTGTTGACTCCGCTCTTTAGGGACAACATCAGGTATTGGGTCTTCGCCTACCCGGTTATCGTGCTCCCCTCTTTACTCGCTGCGATTTGGGTCTTGGTCGTCCGGATCCTCAACCTGCTGGATAAGGCCGCAGGATTCCCCATGCTTTATTGGGGAGTTTCAGGTATTGGCTCGGATCGGTCGAGCGGAAATCCTTAAGTCGCTGACGCTTCGGGGCGAATAATCGAAAACGTTGCAAGAATGTCCGACGGCAGCAACAAAGTGCTGTATCAATGTAACTTGCCAAATCGGGGGCTGCGTCCGAGTCGCCCTCGGATCAGTGCGGTCAAAGCATCAAATCGTTTCTCTCCCAGAAGATAGCCCAAGAAAAAATACAAATGGTAAAGCGGGTATCTGGCAAAGCCCATGCGCCCATATGCGCGATACAACTCGTAGTAATCGCGGATCGGCAGAGTCAATTGGTCCCTGATATACGGGAAAAAATAGTTGGCGTAATCATGAATAACGTCGTCCACCACATCGATACTTTTAGTTTGCTTCAGATCTCGAATGATCGATAGCGCTCCGCTGATCATATTGAGGCGAGCTTCCGGAGTGTATCTTCCGGGAACGTACTTTCCCTTTTCTTTTGCGCTGTTTCCGAACTCCGGTTTTCCATTTTCCCGGCAAAGTACGAGCACTTTGGGAGTGCAGACTGCGGTCTTGTTGGTCAAGACGCTCGCAGTAAGGTGCATTTGGTAGTACAAAGTGCCGTCAAACTTGGCGGTTGCGGCTTGATTTGCACTATCGCGGTGAACGATGTACCCGGAAATAACGCCAGAACGCCGAAAGGCAAACCGAATGGCGGGAATGCCTGCGGGAAACTCCTTTTCCTCCTTAAACCACCGAATCTCGTGATTCACCTGTTCTGGTGTTCCGTCGAACAGGCCATAGCTCTTTAGCACGAGTCCAACGTTTGGATGGCGATGGACTATGCTGGCGGCGTTCTGGAGTGCGCCTTGGCACATAATGTCGTCATTGCCCATGAAAAAGCAAAATCTGGCCGACGCTCTTTGCACCAGGTTGCGGATGTTGGCGTCGTAACCCAGGTTTTCTTCATTTTCAAAGTAGCGCAACACTTTGGGATGGCGTGACTGATACTCACGGACAATCGCTGCGATCTCCTTGCGCTCCCGAGATAAATCGTCGCAGACGACAACCTCAAAGTCATGGAAGTCCTGGGCAAAAATCGAGTCCAATAAAGCGGGAAGATAATGCGCCCGATTGTAGGCGGGAATACAGACGGAAAAAAGCTTGCGAGTTTGGGTCACGCCTTTTCCCACGAGCCTGTTATGGAATTAAAAATCTTGATGGGTTGTGCCGGCGCTCCAACAACAATGGTATTAGAAGGAACCACGCCACGAACTACAGAATTTGCGCCGACAATCGCACCCGTGCCAATGGTTGCGGGACCAATGATAACTGAATTGTCGCCAATCCACACATTCTCGCCGATGACCACAGGCCCCCCTCCGCCCAACAAACGATGTGCAGGCGCTTCCTCTGGGCTGCTCTGGGGATCTCCCCTGTATACCCCGTGATTGTGGTCAGAAATATATATCCTGCTGCCGAAAAGAGAATTGCTGCCAATCGCGATGCTCGCTATCGATGAGATGTGCACGCCATCGGAAAAACAAACGTGGTCGCCGATCGCGATCTCCGGATGAAAGCTCTGCGACCGATACGAAGTAACGGCTTCGAGCCAGAGATTGCGTTCTGCATAAACGTCCCTGCCAAAGGAAATGTGCCGTCCGCCAATGACCCGGCAACCCGGCCCGAGCTGCAGGCCAGGAGCCCTAAGCTGGAAGGCCATGACAGAGCTTGTCATTCGGCTCCATGAGCGACCAGCAATGAGCCACAACGCAATTCCAGGGGGATTCGTTCTAAAGAGCTTAAAAATGGCGGTCGGAATCTTGTTCATTCACAGGTGGCCTTCACTCCAGCCGGCGTTCCGCGTTGTTGCCGGCGTTTCCCAGGTGTCGGGACGGTACGGCGCGGGAGTCTCGGAGTCAGAATCTCGGCGAGCACTTGACGCTACATGAGTCTACCGCATTTCCAACCAAGGGAAACAGTTCCGGAGCTATGACGGGGACTGAAATTGAAAGAATCTGGCCCGCCCATGGATTTTCTCAATTTCTCGGCGACGGCTTGACACTCACGAATTCTATGTTCGTGGCCAGGTACCGCAGGGGAACGCTTCCGGTCATTAACTGATCTATCCGTTCGAAAAGCCGAAAGTTTGGATAGTGAAGCGAATTTTTGGGTAGAAGCTGCCGGTACCAAATATCTAGCAGCTCCAGTCCCGCTGCGCCAAGCATCTCTCTGACCCGGCCTTCTGTATATAGGCGGTCATGGTAGTTAACTCCCAGCCAGCGATCGACCTGCTGGGTCCAAGAAAATCTGGTAGGAAGAAAGAAACAGAAGAAGAGTCCCCGTGGCTTTAGGACCCGAGTGATTTCGGCAAGAGATGCCCGTTCGTTGGCGACGTGTTCCAAAACGCCAACGCTTAGCAGTGCATCGAAACTTGCGGAGTCATACGGCAAGACATATTCGTGTTGAAGCGGCATCACCGGAATACTAAACCGTTTGATAATCGGGGCCTCCTGTCCGAAGGTGGAATCACCGCTGTCGGACAAGAGGTCGCAACTGTCAAGATGTTTCGGGCCCAAATCCCGTATCAATTTGCTGACGTGCCCCTTGCCGCATCCCCAATCCAGAATAGAGAGATCGCAGAAGGGACGGCTGAAGTGCCTTTCAGCAAGGGCCTTCACAAAACGCGTCAAGTAGATGTAAGGATACTGGCCAGAAGGATTCGAGAGAAAGCTATGTGAAGGTAATGTTGCTGCGGTTTCACGAATCTCTTCATCCAATGGCCAGTCTTTCGAGAATATCTCGGTGCGTAACGCCCGTACTGAATCATTCAGTTGTGGCATACGAGATCTCATCTCTGTTCCGAAGGACATGAATGAGGTACGCTCGCCTGTCCGGCACGGCCTAACTTATTATCACGTCCGTTTAAGTGATAGGCGCACCCCACTGCAGGTAGCTTCCCACGAAAACTTAGCGGCCTGAGCGAGGCCCTTTTCTTGAAGCTGCTGGCGTAATGAGGTGTCGCTCACAACTTGCTCCATCGCCCTGGAGATCTGCTTTACTGAGGTTGGGTCTACGAGCAGGGCAGCGTCGCCGGCCACTTCCGGCATCGCGGTGGTGTTTGCGGTCACAACAGGAGTACCGCAGGCCAGTGCTTCCAGTATTGGCAGACCAAATCCTTCGTAAAGGGAAGGAAAAATCAATGCCTCGGCGCCCCGATAGAGGGACGGCAATCTTGCTTCTGGGACGATGCCTACGAAGTCGACTCGCGAGCGCAGTTGGTGCGCCTCTATGCAGCCAACAAGCTCAGGGACGGATTCGCCGGTGAGTACAAGGTGTATCCCGGGATCCACACTGGCCTTCGCAAAGGCCTCGACCATTCGGAATTCGTTTTTGTGCCGCCTGCGGTTGCTTACGCTTAAAAAATAGGGGAACGGGAGTCCGTACGAGTCGCCTTCCGGCTGGTACGCAAGATCAACGCCGCACCCGACATTCAAGACCTTTTCTGGCGATACTCCAGACCATTCGACGATCTGTGTCCTCGTAAACTCGGAAACTGTGAGAATTCTAGCGGCGCGACGACAAGCTCGCTTCATAATAGTTGCGTAGTACAGGCGGATAGGCGGGCTACTAATCCCAGGGCAGTACATGTGACTCAGATCATGGATTGTAAAGACGAAGGGGGAACGACAAAAAAGCGGGGTGTTATAGCCTGGAGAGAAAAACAAGTCGTTGCGCGCTAATTCGCTGAGCGCCCGCGCCAAGAACCAGCTATCCAGTGGCGCGGCAGGATTTGACGACAGTGAAATTGGACGATAATCCAGTCCGGCAAGCACATGCCGCGCAAAACGACCAATGCCGTGGTGCCCAATCCATCGCTGGTCGGCGTAAATCAAGGCAGGACAACCGCGAGGGCTGCGGCGGTTATGGCCAGCTGCGAGGAAATCTGCGTCCACTGTTGCAGGCTGCGGACCCAGGCTCCGGTCGGAAGCTTGTAAGGCACAATTATCTCATCGCCTGGGTACAAGCGAATGCGGTTAAACTTTGTCCCAGTGAAAGGCCCGTTCACATTGTTAGCGGCGACCACTACTCCATTCGCGCGCAACACAAAAGCGTGGTGCATGTCGGACTGCGGCTTACCCTTGCCTGCAATCTCAAGATACGATCCGGCTGTGTTGGGAGAAGTGAAAATGAAGGATCCAGGGTTGTATACGTCTCCCACCACTGAGACGGTGGACGGAGTATGAGGAATGGCCAGCCGGTCGCTGTCTTCCATGACCATGTTTGGGAAATCGTTGACGTCTTTATCTTTCGGTTTTACGGCGAGTGCGACTCGCCCGCTGGCGCGAGTATTGCGGAGCTGGGTGATGATCGCTTCCTGGGCCGCCAGTATCTGATTCAAATCCCCTGGGTTAGCGGAAGCTGCCGCCGACACCGCCTGTTGTCGGATTTGCACCTCCATGGTGTTGGCTAGTTCATCGAGGCTTTTTTGCTGGTCAACCTTTGCTGATTCGCGAGTCAATAGCGAACCGTAGACGTACGCGTTGGGAGTCAAACCGCCCGCACGTTGTAAAACGGAGCGAAGCGTTTCGTTGTTCTCAAGTTTATAGACACCGGGACGCATCACCTCACCCTCGACGATCACGTACTGCGAGCGGTCCGCCTGCGGCACGCTAATATCTCGCTGAGAAAAGATTGTGACAATATCCCCCGGCTGCAATTCGAGGTTGCTTTCCTCGTCACGTTCGATGATCGCCTTCCTGGGATTCATCCAAAGAAGCTTGGAAGTCAGATCTTGGGGATTGACTCGCTGAATAATGGCGTAGTCCCAGTTGATTTCAGGAGCATATCGACGAACATCGTCGGCAACATCCCGAACGGTGTTTGGGTTGGTATTACCTCCCGATGTCTGAGTACGCTGTCTGGTAGCCAGCGAAGCATCGTTCGTTTCCGACGATGCATTAGCCGACGACTTTTGCTGATTCTGCGCGTTAAGGGCATCTGCCGGATTTAAAGATCCCATCCTATCGGGCGATGCACCCGAAGGATTGGGACTCGTAGCCCCGTTCCCGCTGGGGGACACGCCCTCGCTCTGTTGTTGATTGAGAGCAGAGCGACTGCGCTCCGGAACAACCGGATACTCGGTTGCGCGGCCATTGACGATGGCGGCGCGATTCCGCCAGTAGCCGCGAGTGAGCAGCGCTTGCGCGTTAGGAATCAGATCACGAACCCGCATTCCCGGCTTCCAAGGATAACGGCCGGGGTTGGCGACATTGCCGCGCAAAGTTACAGTGTCCTCGAAACGCGGAACGATGGAGAACACGCGAACGATGTCGCCATCTTTAAGCGACAAGGCGCGGGATTGCTCGTCGTAGGGAAACTCCAAAGTTTTGCGCGCCTGGTGGTCCACAAAGCGATCGATCATAACTTTGCTGGTATCGGCTACGGTGCTCAGGTCGCCGGCCACTTCAATCAAGTCGTTCAGGGTGGAGTTGTCCTTCATTTCGTAGATTGCCGGTGTGTTCACGGAGCCGGAAATGGCTACCAAAGGACCGACGTGAGGAACGTAGAGGACATCGCCGGGCTGCAGACGCACATCTTTTGACTTGTCGCCGTTAATCAACAGGTCGTAGAAATCGAAATCGGTGATGGTCGCGCCATCGCGTCGGACCTGGATGTGCCGCAATGACCCCTGCGGAGTGGGCCCGCCCGAGGCGAAAATCGCATTCACTAGGGTGCTCAGCGAACTGATGGTATAGGTTCCTGGATAGCGGGCATTGCCAACCACCAGCACTTGTATGGAACGAAGCCGACCGACGTTGGCAGTGAGATTGAAGTTTTTGAACACCTTCGAAATTTCGCTTTTCAGGTGTTCTTCCAGTTCCCCATAATGGACACCGGCGACGGATATTTGTCCCACTTGTGGGATATAGATCTGGCCAGCGCGGTCCACTGTTACCCGTAGGTCGCCCGAGAGCTGGCCCCAGACCCTGATCTGAAGTCCATCGCCAGGGCCAATGATGTAATCGCTGGGAACCTCCAACAGGTCCATCGGAGCAAACGTGCTTGGAGGTTGGTCGAATAACGATTGGCCAAATAAGGGCAATGGCCGACCGACCGAATCGGCAACCATCTGTTCAAATTCAGTTTCCGGCCAAACGGTCGATTTCGGCCGCTGAACCTGCGAGGGGTTGGGGGGAATCGTGGGAGGAGGCTGGTTGGTATCAAGAGGACTTCGCAACTGCGGCATCGTCACGGAGGATGGTGTATTCCCGCGCCCTTGAGTGCTGCCAGATGTTTGAGCTTGTGCGACGCATTCGGGGCTCTCAGCCTGCGACGGATCCGTGCAATCCGCTATGCTGGGAGACGTCGAGCTTTGCGGCGAAGAGTCATTGGGGATTTGCGAAAAACATCCCCCGGCAGCAATAACGAAGAACATCCCAAGCAGACGTAATTCTCTCATCATGGATTCAGGACACCGTGCGGCGCCTTAAAAACAACGCCCCGTTCAAGATTGTAATTCTACCAACAGAAGAGGACGTTTGCCGCGTTGTTAGCTATCGGCGTGGTGCTGTTCGTCACGAGGGAAAAGGCGGTCCCTGAGGGGTGTGCCAAAGTCTTCGGTATTTGCGGAATTTGTACATAGCCCAAACCAGTCCGCCCCAATTGAGGAGGCAGCTGCTGACCACGAGCATCCCTCTCCGGTTGAATGAGCTATTGCCCGAGTCCCGTTTTACTCTGCGCACCTATTGTGCAGACGGATTCGAGTGCGTTTGTTACTGCATTCCGCGTTAGCACGGTCAGCGAACTCAGAGTTGTTCATAGTCCACGATCTGTTTCTTGGTAAACTCCGCCATGTTGTCCCCTTGGTTCCAAGCGCGATACCACGCCATCGTGCACTCCAGCGCCGCTTCGATTCTGAGCCGTGGTTTCCATCCGAGTTCGACGCGGGCCTTGCTGGCATCAAGCCTGAGAACATGATCCTCGTGCACGCTGGGAACCGAATCGCGGATCCAAGACCCTCCGTTGCCCCACATCTGCACGAGTTTGGTCGCTATGCGCTCGACCGGCCAAATGTCCTCATCGCTCGGTCCGAAGTTGTAGGAGGAAGCGAACTTCGCATGCTGCGCGAGGAGTGCCTCAGCCAGCATCAGGTAACCGTGCAGAGACTCGAGCACGTGTTGCCAGGGACGGATGGCATTGGGACGCCGGATTACAACCGGTTGCCCGGAGAGGAATCCGCGGACCAGATCCGGAATGAGCCTGTCCTCGGACCAGTCACCGCCGCCAATGACATTGCCGGCGCGCGCCGTAGCCAGGCCCACATGGTGTTCATGCAGTCGGTCGATTGGAAAGAATGAGCTACGGTATGCCGCGATGACAATTTCGGCGCAGGCTTTGCTGGAAGCATACGGGTCGTACCCACCAAGCGGATCCGTCTCACGATACGGCCAGATCCATTCCTGATTCTGGTAACACTTGTCAGTCGTGACGCACACGACTGCGCGCACGCTCGAAGTCTTGCGGATAGCCTCCATCAGATGCACGGTACCCATGACGTTCGTGCCATATGTACCCACCGGGTCCGCATACGAGCGCCGAACGATCGGCTGTGCCGCCAGATGAAAGACGACTTCCGGCCCAAACTCCGTCATAGAGGCTTCGAGCTTGGCATGATCGCGCACGTCGCCGCGAACGTCTTCAACGACAGCACGCACGGACGCGAGGTTGAACATGTTGGGTTCGGTGCAAGGGTCGAGGGCGTACCCTCGAACCTTCGCGCCCATCTTACTTAGCCAGAGCGCGAGCCAACTGCCCTTGAAACCAGTGTGACCAGTTAGAAAAACACGACGACCCTGCCAGGTTTTCACCAACTCTTCCAGAGTGCTCTCCCTCCCGCCAGGTCTCCTTCAGCCCCGCTCATTAGGCAGAGTAACAATTGCCAGAATCAAGGGGGCCGGATGCATGCACCTGCCTCATCATAAGCTATCCGCACAGCAATCCAGCACTCTCCGAACAACTTGAATGATATGATTTTGAATACTCTCTCGCGAACCTATGACGGATACCACGGCCCAGCTACGCAGGCAGATTCTCGACCTGACTGCTCAATACTGGTTGGAATCATCCCCCCCGGGAGATTTTATCCCCGGGGTTTCGCCAGTTCCCGTGTCCGGCAAGGTAATCGACGGTTCCGACGTGAGCGCGGTGGTCGATTCAGCTCTCGACGCCTGGTTTACGACAGGCCGATTCGCGGAAACCTTCGAACGGAATCTAGCACAATTCGTCGGCGTCCGTTCCGCGTCGCTGGTTAATTCGGGTTCTTCGGCCAATCTTGTTGCCCTGAGCGCTCTGACTTCACCAAAACTCGGCGATCGGCGGCTAACCCCCGGCGATGAGGTCATTACCGTGGCCGCTGGTTTTCCGACGACAGTGAACCCAATTTTCCAGAATCGTCTGGTGCCAGTTTTCGTGGACGTCACTGTTCCAGGCTATGAGATCGATGTACGCCAACTCGAGACGGCGGTTAGCGATCGGACCAGGGCCGTGTTCGTCGCCCATACGCTGGGAAACGTCTTTGATCTCGATGCCGTCTGCACCTTTACGCGTAAGCATAATCTCTGGCTGATCGAAGACTGCTGCGATGCGCTCGGTTCGACCTATAAGGGACGAAACGTCGGCACATTTGGCGATATCGCCACTTTGAGCTTTTATCCTGCGCACCACATCACCACCGGAGAAGGCGGAGCCGTCCTTACAGATAAGCCGGCGTTACAGGTGCTAATTGAGTCGTTTCGCGACTGGGGTCGCGATTGCTGGTGCGA
>CABDXR010000369.1_pt1 | contig 15466 bp, 7 predicted proteins | sample 3421411 | NCBI WGS metagenome assembly CABDXR01 (sample SAMEA5534336, study PRJEB31848) | metagenome | biome: tundra; feature: field; material: soil | place: USA | collected 2013-05 | depth 0.15 m | reverse complement strand
GGCGCTGGGAACGGGACGCCGGACGGACCACCGTGGCGGGAAATCGTGGGCGTGGTCGGCGACATCAGACTGGGGGCGACACAACGTGAGCTGCGCCCAGCAATGTATCTGCCAGCCGGCCAATTGAACGCTTGGTGCTGCCTGTACTCGGTGGTGCGCACATCGCTCGATCCGCTGAGCCTTGAGGCGAGCGTCCAACGGATCGTCGCAGCAATGGACAAGGACATTCCCGTCACCCAGGTTCGCACCATGAAAGAGCTGATGTTCAGCGAACTTTCGCAGCCGCGGTTCGCGACCGTCCTTCTGAGTGCGTTCGCCCTGCTGGCCCTCGTTTTGACGATTGTGGGCCTTTACGGCGTGATGACGTATGCAGTTTCGCGGCGCACGCGCGAAATCGGCGTCCGCATGGCTTTGGGGGCGCAGCGTAGCGCGGTGCTGAAAATGGTCTTGCGGGAAGCTTCAATCCTGCTCGCAACCGGAATTGCGATTGGTACCGCGGCTGCCCTGGCCTCGGCTTCGATCCTTCAAAGCATGCTGTACGGCACTGGGTCGCGAAACCCGGTCGTGCTCATTGAGGTCTGCATCGCGGTGGCACTGGCGGGGCTTTTGGCGGCCTATATTCCCGCGTTCCGCGCAGCTAAAGTCGATCCCATGGTGGCGCTGCGCTACGAGTGAGAACAATATGAAGGGACTTATCCAAGATCTCGGTTATGCGGTGCGCCAGTTGCGCAAGAGCCCAGGATTCACGGCTGTGGCCGTCATTACTCTGGCCCTTGGCATAGGTGCAAATACCGGCATTTTCACGGTGTTGAATGGGCTTCTCCTTAAGATGCTGCCTGTCCGAGAGCCGCAGCAGTTGGTCGTGGTCGGCGACCCCACACGCGCCAGCCACCGTTCCAACGGAACGCCTCGCACGGATGTTTTCTCTTACCCGCTGTACAAGGAATTTCGCGACCGGAGCTCGGTTTTCACCGGAATCTGCGCGGCTGCCAGCGACCATCACGTTGAAGTAGATGCCGGCCAGGGTCAATTTCCTGACGAAAAAATTACGGGACGCATGGTGAGCGGAAACTATTTTACTGTGCTCGGCCTCGAACCAGCCGCTGGACGTTTATTCTCCGACGCGGATGACACAACGGAAGGTGCCAATCCGGTAATGGTGCTCGGTTATGAATATTGGCGGCATAAGTTCGCACTCTCGTCGGCGATCATCGGGAAAGACATTCGCCTGAATGGAAATCCCTTCACCATCATCGGCGTGGCGCCTGCTGGATTCGCCGGCGATGTCGTAGGCGAACGGACGGCTCTGTTTGTTCCCTTGAGCATGCAGCCGCAGATCGTCCGCGGACGTCACTGGCGCAATTCAGGGAACAGTTCCTGGCTATCGCTGATCGGGCGCTTGAAGCCAAACCTTACTCCTGCCCAGGCGGAAGCCAATCTCAACATGGTGTTTCAGCAGGCGGTTAAAGGAGATTACGGGGCGGCGCTTTCATCCGACGACCGAAACGCGATTCGCGATGCTCACATAAGCGTGTCTGCGGGCGGAGGTGGAGTCTCTGACCTGCGCGGCGACTACCGGACTCCGTTGCTTCTGCTGATGGGCATTGTCGGTCTGGTACTGCTGATTGCCTGCGTGAATGTTGCCAACCTGCTGCTTGCCCGTGCCTCCAGCCGCAATCGCGAGATTGCTGTCCGGTTGGCTATTGGCGCCAGTCAGCGCCGCCTGTTGCAACAACTCCTGACTGAGAGCTTGCTTCTAGGGCTTCTCGGAGGTATCGCCGGTTCGCTATTGGCGATTTGGGGTGTAAGGCTGCTGGTCGACCTTCTTGGATCCGATACAACTCTTCCGCTTTCTCCCGACTGGCGCGTGCTCGCGTTCACAATCACAATTTCTCTGCTGACCGGAATCGTCTTCGGCTTGGTTCCCGCGTTGCAAACACTGAGAGTACGGGTCTTTCCCGCGCTGAAAAACGCGAACCGGGCGACTCCGGAGCCGGGCTCCCGATTCACCTGGGGCAAGGGATTGATTGCGGGACAGGTCGCGCTCTCGCTGTTGGTGCTATTTGCTGCTGGCCTGCTGGTGCGCAGCCTGCAGAAATTAATGACGCAGGATTTTGGCTATGCCCGCGATCACCTGGTCATCGCGCGGCTTGACCCTACCGGCGCGGGCTACAGTACCGAAAACATGAAGCTGCTGGCCCAGCAGCTTGTCGCTCGCCTCGCGGGTGCACCCGGAGTGCGCGCCGTGACCTATTCCACCAACGGATTGTTCGCTGGGAGTGAATCTGGTGACGCTATTATCGTGCCCGGTTTCAGTGCGAGCCTTCCCCGTGATCGAAGCGCGCTGGAAGATTACATAGGAGCGGATTACTTCGGGGTTGTGGGCATTCCCATTCTCGCGGGACGGGGCATTGAGACGCAGGATACAGCTGCGTCAACCCGCGTTGCCGTCGTGAACGAAGCGATGGCCAAGCACTTCTTTGCTGGGCAGGAGCCGATCGGGCGCCAATTCATGATCGACGACCCGGATTGGCTCGACAAGCCGATTATGATCGTCGGCATTTCTCACGATGCCAAGGACCACGGCAGCGGTATCCGCGAAGACGTTAAGCCGCGGTTTTACCTGGCCTTTCAGCAAACGCCCGATCCCATTCAAATCGTGCTTGAGGCCCGGGTCAGCGGCGCACCATCTGGAGCCGTTACAAACGTGCTAGGACAGATCAAAGCCGCCGATCTTCGTCTGCCAATCTCATTCATCGAGACCCTTGACAACCTGGTCGCAGACAGCGCCGGCAACCAGATCGCTCTGGCCAAGCTCTCGACATTCTTCGCCGGATTGGCATTGCTTCTCGCATGTGTCGGCCTCTACGGGGTGATGTCGTACACGCTCGCGGGCCGCACGCGCGAAATCGGCGTGCGTATGGCGCTCGGCGCCCGGCGTGGCGATGTTATGGAGTTGGTGCTTCGCGAAAGCATGCTGCTGGTGGCGATCGGTCTTTTGACCGGAATTCCCTTGGCGCTAGCCAGCACCCGCGTTTTGCACGGATTCCTGTTTGGGTTGAAGAGCACAGACCCGCTCTCTTTGCTCGCAGTTGTTTTGCTGCTGGGAATGGTTGCGGCAGTCGCGGGGTTCATTCCCGCACGGCGCGCAGCCAAAATCGATCCCATGGTGGCGCTGCGCTACGAGTAGCCGCAGAAACTCGGAGATGAAGATGATTGAACTGAAAAATATCGAACGCAGCTACAAAGCCGGCGCTGGGCAAACCTGGGTACTTCGCCGCATTAACCTCGAGATTCGCGAAGGCGAATTTATCACCATCATGGGACCCTCGGGAGCCGGGAAGTCTTCTTTATTAAACGTCCTGGCGCTGCTCGACGACGCCTGGCAAGGCGAGTACTGGTTTCGCGAACAGGGCGTCCACGAGATGAAGCGCAAGCAACGTGCCGAAGTGGCGAAGCGCAATGTCGGGATGGTCTTCCAAAGCTATCACCTGCTCGACGATCTCACCGTTCAGGAAAACATCGATCTCCCTCTCTCTTACAAGGACATTCCGCGCCGCGAGCGGCAGAGCCTTGTGGCCGACACGCTGGATCGCTTTCAGATCGTTGCCAAGAAGGATTTGTACCCTAGCCAGCTCTCGGGAGGCCAGCAGCAGTTGGTGGGAATCGCCCGCGCCGTGATTCACAAGCCGCCGCTCTTGCTGGCCGACGAGCCGACGGGCAACCTTCACTCGGGCCAGGCCAAGGAGATTATGGAACTCTTCCGCGGACTGAACCAACAGGGAGTAACCATCGTGCAGGTCACCCATTCAGAGACAAATGCGAGTTACGGAAACCGCACCATTCAGTTACGGGACGGATGGTTGGTCGGAGACACCGCGAATCCCGCACTCGCCCAACCGGCGGAGGTCAGCGCATCTTGAACTCATTCGCATTCGGATTCGTGAAACGGACGATCACAGTCCTCTGGGTATGCGGAACTCTCATTGCGAGTCTTGCAGCGCAAACCACAGCCCCGTCAACCGTGGGCGGGACGGCCGCAGCGACCACTCAGCAACCTGCTCCTCTCCAGTATGACATGCCTAAGTCACACAACCCGCTCAACGCCTATGAGGCTGACCAGGTTCCCGAGCCGGTGCTGGCGAACTCCCCGCGTCTCGACCAACTCATCCGCGACGGCCAACTCTACCTGGCCCTCAAGGACGCGATTGATCTTGCGCTGGAGAACAATCTGGATTTGGCCATCGCTCGCTACAATCTTCCGATTGCGAACACTGACATTTTGCGTACGCAGGCCGGCGGTTTTTTTCGCGGCGTGAATACTGGAGTCGTTCAGGGGACCCCCGGCGGTGGCGTTGGCGGATTCGGCACAGGCGCTCCCGGAGCCGGTGCGGGCGGCACGACCGGTGGCGCCGGCGGGGCGGGAGCAGGCGCTTCGGGCCTGGTGCAGTCTACGTTGGGCGCTGGAACCGCTGTATCGTCCTACGACCCATTTCTCAACGTCAATGGTGGAGAGGAGCATCAAACTTCTCCGGTCGCGAACTTTCAGATTTATGGAGTACCGTCCCTGCAGCTCAACACCGGTCAGGTGAGCGCCTTCTTCACCCAAGCCTTTGCCACCGGAACCAGCATCAGTGTCTCGTTTAGTAACTCCCGGCAAACGACCAATAGTCCATACTTCAACCTGTCCCCTACACTCAGCTCTACGTTTCGGTTTCAATTTCAGCAGGAATTGCTCGCGGGTTTCGGGTTTGGTCCGAATCTGCGCTATTTGCGAATTGCGCAGAACAACAAGAAAATCTCCGATATCGCCTTCAGGGACCAGGTGATCGCCACGGTCACGCAGATCGAAAACATTTATTGGGACTTGGTTAGCGCCTATGAGCAGACACAGGTGAACGAACAATCTTTTGCGTTCGCGCAGCAGACCCTCGATAACACCAGAAAACAGTTGCAGTTGGAAAGCGTTCCGGCCATGGACGTAATGCGCGCCGAGGCGGAAGTTTCACGCCGCGACCAGGATTTGACGGTGGCTCGAACGAGTCTCCAGCTTCAGGAGACTTTGATGAAAAACGCGATCACCAAGAGCCTGGACGATCCAGTCCTCGAAGCCATGCGCGTGATTCCGACCGACCGAATGCAGACGGTGGAGAAGCAGGCGAGCGCGCCCATCGCCAACTTGATCTCGGAAGCCCTGCACAGCCGGCCCGAGCTCGCCGAGACTGATATCGACCTGGTGAACCGCCAAATCAGTCGCCGTGCAGCACGCAACGCCCTGTTGCCGTCCCTTTCTTTGGTGGGCTTTTACGGCGGCTCCGGTCTCGCCGGGCCGCTGAATCCCGCCTACAACCTCGGGCAAAATATTTCTGCGGTCCCGGTCGACTTTGTGGGCGCGATGCAAAACGCTTTCAACAATTCTTCCCCGGATTACTACTTTGGACTGAACCTAAACATTCCGATCAGAAATCGAGTTGCCAAGGCGGACCAGTACCGGTCCGAGCTTGAGTATCGCCAATCCGAGTTGCGCATGGAGCAACTGAAGAAGCAGGTTCGCATCGAAGTTCGCAACGCCCAGTATGCGCTGGACCAGACCGGCGCCCGGGTTCAGGCCGCACGCAAGACGCGGGATCTGGCCCAGCGCACGTTCGATATCACAAAAAAAGAACAGGATCTAGGCTCGGGATCGAGCTATCAAACCCTCTCGGCCCAGCGCGATCTCGCGCTGGCCGAACTGGATTTGGTCAGCGCAGTGACCACATATGAAAAGGCCAAAGTTGAACTGGACCGCACAACCGGCGCAACCTTGGAACATAATGGCATACTGTTGCAGGACGCGATTAAAGGCGTAGTCTCTCGCCAATCGCCGTAAATCCGTATGCCGAGTTCGGCCAAATCCGCAGAACTGGAGTTATCGCACCTTAAGTCTGATTCTGGTGTACCTCCCCGGGTTCTTGCCGCCGATGACCAGGAGCATATTCTAGAAGCCTTGGAGTTGCTGCTCCGTCCGCAAGGCTACAAAGTGGACAAAGTTCGTTCTCCGGCCCTGGTACGCGAAGCTCTTACTCGTAGTTCTTACGACGCGGTCCTCATCGACCTCAACTACACGCGGGATACCACTTCCGGACAGGAAGGTCTCGATCTGCTTTCGCAAATTGTCTCCCTTGACGCCACCATCCCGGTGATCGTGATGACCGCCTGGGCGAACGTCGAACTGGCGGTTGAGGCCATGCGGCGCGGAGCGAGAGACTTTGTGCAGAAACCATGGGAGAACGAACGGCTGCTCTCGATTCTTCGCACCCAGGTGGAACTGCATCGTGTCTTGCAGCGGGCAGCGCGGTTAGAGGCGGAAAATCGCCTGCTTCGCGCGGAGGGCCGGCCAGAGTTTATTGCCACAGCTCCGGCTATGCAGGTTGTGCTCGAAACTCTTGCGCGCGTGGGCCCATCCGACGCGAATGTGCTGATCACGGGCGAACACGGGACTGGAAAAGAAATCGTAGCGCAAACGCTGCACGCGCTGTCTGCGCGGGCACCGCGTGCCTTGGTGGCCGTGAACACGGGAGCGATTCCCGATGGCGTCTTTGAAAGCGAATTGTTTGGTCACGTGAAGGGGGCTTTCACAGATGCGCGCACCGATCGCATCGGACGTTTCGAACTGGCGGACGGGGGCACGATTTTTCTCGACGAGATCGGCAATGTTCCCCTCCGCCAGCAGGCAAAATTGTTGCGCGTTCTGGAATCAGGCGAGATCGAGCGCGTAGGTTCGTCGCGCTCCCGCCGCGTCAACGTTCGCGTTCTCTCGGCCACCAACAGCGATCTTTCTGCCGCTTGCGCTTCCGGCCAATTCCGGGAGGATCTGCTGTTTCGTCTGAATACCGTCGAGATCCATTTGCCTGCGCTGCGCGAGCGCCGTGAAGATATCCCCGCCCTGGCAGCGCATTTTCTCGCTCGTTATGCCGCCCGCTACCGCCGCCCGGTGCAGGGCTTTGATTCCGCTGCCGTTCAGACATTGATGCAGTACTCATGGCCGGGCAATGTGCGGGAACTGGAACACACCATCGAACGCGCCGTCCTGATGTGCCGCACGGATGAAATCCAGCCGGCCGATTTGGCGTTGAATACTCAACGCGCCCAAACCCAGGGTCTGGAAGATCTCAGTCTCGAGGCGGTGGAGGCCATGCTCGTCCGCAAAGCTCTGCAGCGTTACCAGGGCAACGTCAGCCAGGCTGCCGAAGCGCTTGGACTGAGCCGCGGCGCGCTGTACCGGCGGATGGAGAAGTATGGCCTTTAGGTCGCCGGCGCCAAAACCTGCGTCTCGGCCGCGGAAACGAGCTCGACTCCTATACGAACATCGAGTAAGCCTCTACTGTTTTCTCGTTGCGCTCCCTGGCCTTCTCGTCAGCATTGTGCTGGTCTGGATGCAGCCTTGGGCCCTCGAATCGCGACTCGGGCTGATCGGCCTCGAACTGTTCGCGTGGTGGCTTTTGGCTCTGGCGCTCCAGGAGCAGACCACGCGGCCGCTGCAGACTCTATCCAACGTGATCGCCGCTCTGCGGGAGGAAGATTATTCGTTCCGCGCGCGCAACGCTGTCGCTGAGGATGCGCTCGGAGAACTCTCTCTGGAAGTAAATGCCCTGGCCGACATGCTGTCGGACGAGAAGATCCGCGCCATTGAAGCGACCGCGTTGCTGCAGCGCGTGGTCGACGAGATCGACGCGCCCCTGTTTGCTTTCGATCCCGCCTCCATTTTGCGTCTGGTGAACCCTGCTGGTGAGCACCTGCTGCGGCAATCGAAGGCTCGGATGTTGGGCCGCAGCGCCGCCGACCTGAGCTTGCAGAAATGTCTGGACGCGAACAATGAAAGCCTGGTGGAACTCGAACTCAAGGACTCGCAAGCTCGATGGCTGCTGCGCCGCAGTTCGTTCCGTCAGAATGGCGTGCCGCACACTCTGGTGGTTCTGTCGGATGTAAGCCGCGCCTTGCGCGAAGAAGAACGGAGGGCGTGGCAGAGGCTGATCCGCGTCTTGGGGCATGAACTAAGCAACTCGCTGGCGCCAATCAAATCGATTGCTGGAAGCCTCAATTCGCGGGTTTCCGCCACGGCCATGGACACCGATGTACGCAACGACTTGCAGCACGGGCTGGAGATTATTGAGGCGCGTTCGGCGTCTCTTCATCGTTTTCTTGAAGCCTATCGCCAGCTGGCGCAGATGCCTGCCCCGGTTCTGCGCGATGTCGAACTCGCCAAGCTGGTGGCCAGAGTCGCCAGTCTGGAAACCCGAATCAAAGTGTGCGTGCAGCCGGGACCAGACTTGGTGTTCACTGCCGACCCCGATCAGCTTGAACAAATGCTAATCAACCTCGTTCGGAATGCCGCCGACGCCGTTCTCGAACTCTCAGCCGCCGCGGTTCAGACGAAGCACCCCACCCTGACATCAGACTCGAGTTCGAGTCCAGATGTAGATCGAAAGGTTGGGGTGCGATGGGATACCACCGAAGCAGATGTGAATCTGCTCATCGAAGACAACGGTCCGGGCCTTCTGAATCCGGCGAATGTATTCACTCCGTTCTATACGACAAAACCTAGTGGGAGCGGGGTTGGACTTGTGCTCTCGCGTCAGATTGCAGAGGCCCATGGCGGAAGGATCGAAATCTCCAATCGAATCGGCGGCCGAGGCTGCCTGGTAAGAGTCGTGTTGCCGCGGGCGCCGCTTCAACAACGAAATGGCTCTCGGCCGTGAGTCGTCAGTCGAGAGTGCTTCACCGTTTCCCGCAGCGGTTAAGCGGCACGACGTTCGGCGCCCTGCGATCGCTTGAGCGCCAAGTGCTGCAAGGCTTGGCGGATTGCCGTTAACACTCGATCGTGCGAGGCAACCATTTCGTGCTGGCGGGAGATCTCGTCCACCAAGTGAGGCGCAGTTTCACTACCCCAGTGTCAGGGTCACCCAGGTCAATCACCAGAGCTTTGGGCGCGAGCTCCGGGGAGCATCGCGAGGGCTTCCGCTCCGCTTTGGGACTATGGAGCAGGAATTTGAACGTTGGAAGCGATGTTCGAGTAGCCGCTTTCTTGGTTACTCGAATTCACAGCCGTCGTGGCGTAGCAGTAGGAGGTGCCGTCTACTACTGCGGAGTCCGCGTACAACGTACTCGTATTCAGCACGGAGTTGATTATGGAGAAAGATCCGCACGAGTTGGTGTATACCGCGCGATAAATGTTATAGCCGGATATGTTCGACGACGTGCTCGCGCTCCACGACAGATCCACCGTGTGTGTCGGCGCAGGCGTACCAGTCCCCGTCAGTGTTTCCGTCGTAGTGGCAGGCTGAGCATTGCTGCTGAAGGTGAGTGCGGCGCTCGCCGCTCCGGATGTCTGCGGACTGAAAGTCACTGTAAACGAAGCACTCTGGCCCGCCGGGATGGTCACTGGTAGCGAGAGACCGCCGACGCTGAATACCGAGTTGTTCGAGCTCGCAGCCGTGACCGTAACATTCGCGCCGCTGGCTGTCAGGCTTCCTGATGCCGTTCCGCTGGTGCCGACGACCACGCTACCAAGACCCAGGGTGGTTGGAGTAACGGTAAGCTGCCCAGCTGTCACGGTGCCTGTTCCTGACAGTGGTATCGTCAGGGTCGGATTGGATGCGTTCGAAGTAACGGTGACATTGCCACTAACACTTCCGGCCGACGCTGGTGTGAATGTGACCGTGAAGCTCGCGCTCTGCCCTGCTGTCAGTGTCACCGGAGTCGTGATCCCACTCAGGCTGAACCCAGTCCCGCTGATCCCGACCTGAGAAATCGTAACGCTGGAGCCACCGGTATTGGTCACCGTCTCTGACTGCGACTGATTGCTCCGCACCGTCACGCTGCCGAAGCTGAGACTGGTCGGATTCGATCCCACTGCCCCTAGCGCAATTCCCGTGCCCGACAACGGGACGGTCAGGGTCGGATTCGAGGCATTTGACGTGACGGTTAGATTGCCACTCGCGCTTCCGGCGGATTGCGGTGTGAAAACGACCGTGAAGGTCGCGCTCTGCCCGGCCGTCAGTGTCACCGGAGTCGTGATCCCACTCAGGCTGTATCCGGTGCCGCTGATTCCGACCTGAGAAATCGTGACGCTGGAGCCACCGGTATTGGTCACCGTCTCTGACTGCGACTGATTGCTCCCCACCGTCACGCTGCCGAAGCTGAGACTGGTTGGATTCGATCCCACTGCCCCTAGCGCGACTCCCGTGCCCGACAACGGGACGGTCAGGGTCGGATTGGATGCGTTCGAAGTAACTGTGACATTGCCACTAACACTTCCCCCGGACGCTGGCGTGAATGTGACCGTGAAGCTCGCGCTCTGCCCAGCTGTCAGTGTTACCGGAGTCGTGATCCCACTCAGGCTGTATCCGGTGCCGCTGATCCCGACCTGAGAAATCGTGACGCTGGAGCCACCGGTATTGGTCACCGTCTCTGACTGCGACTGATTGCTCCCCACCGTCACGCTGCCGAAGCTGAGACTGGTCGGATTCGATCCCACTGCCCCTAGTGCGACTCCCGTGCCCGACAACGGGACGGTCAGGGTCGGATTGGATGCGTTCGAAGTAAACGTGACATTGCCACTAACACTTCCGGCCGACGCTGGCGTGAATGTGACCGTGAAGCTCGCGCTCTGGCCAGCTGTCAGTGTCACCGGAGTCGTGATCCCACTCAGGCTGTACCCAGTACCGCTGATTCCGACCTGAGAGATCGTGACGCCGGAGCCACCGGTATTTGTCACCGTCTCTGAGAGAGACTGCTTATTTCCTACGGTCACGCTGCCGAAACTGAGACTGGTCGGATTCGATCCCAGTGTCCCCGGTGCAACTCCCGTGCCCGACAACGGGATGGTTAAGGTCGGATTGGATGCGTTCGAAGTAACGGTAACATTGCCACTGACACTTCCGGCCGACGTTGGCGTGAATGTGACCGTAAAGGTCGTGCTTTGGCCAGATGCCAGCGTCACCGGAGTCGTGATCCCACTCAGGCTGTATCCGGTGCCGCTGATTCCGACCTGAGAAATCGTAACGCTGGAGCCACCGGTATTGGTCACCGTCTCTGACTGCGACTGATTGCTTCCCAGCGTCACGCTGCTGAAGCTGAGACTGGTCGGATTCGATCCCAGTCCCCCCGGCGCAACTCCCGTGCCCGACAACGGGATGGTCAGAGTCGGGTTCGAGGCGTTTGACGTGACAGTTAGGTTGCCACTCGCGCTTCCGGCGGATTGCGACGTGAAAACGACCGTGAAGGTCGCGCTCTGTCCGGCCGTCAGTGTGACCGGAGTCGTGATCCCACTCAGGCTGTATCCGATGCCGCTGATTCCGACCTGAGAAATCGTGACGCCGGAGCCACCGGTATTGGTCACCGTCTCTGACAGAGATTGCTTGCTTCCTACGATCACGCTACCGAAGTTGAGACTGGTCGGATTCGATCCCAGTGCCCCCGGCGCAACCCCTGTGCCAGACAACGGGATAGTCAGAGTCGGATTGGATGAGTTCGAAGTAACTGTGACATTGCCACTAACACTACCGGCCGACGCTGGTGCGAATGCGACCGTGAAGGTCGCGCTCTGCCCGGCTGTCAGTGTGATTGGAGCAGTGATCCCGCTCAGGCTGTACCCAGTACCACTGATCCCGACCTGAGAAATCGTGACGCTGGAGCCACCGGTATTTGTCACCGTCTCTGAGAGAGACTGCTTATTTCCTACGGTCACGCCGCCGAAGCTGAGACTGGTCGGATTCGATCCCAGTCCCCCCGGCGCAACTCCCGCGCCCGACAACGCAATAGTCAGTGAGGCATTCGAGGCGTCCGAGGTGATCGCTGCCGTGCCACTCGAGCTCCCGCTGGCCTGTGGCGCGAAGACAATTGTGAAGGTCATGCTCTGGGAGGCGTTGAGCGTTAATGGGGCAGTGATCCCGCTGAGTTGGAATCCCGCTCCGCTCACCGAAGCCTGCGAGATGTTTACGCTCGATCCACCGATATTGGTCAGTGTTAGTGTCTGCGACTGCTTGGCTCCTACCGTCACGCTGCCGAAGTTTTCACTGGCCGGATTGAGCGTGAGTTGCCCGGGGGTTGTTCCGGTTCCCGTTCCCGTTCCCGAGAGCGTAAGGTTCGGCACAGGATTCGACGCGTCGCTTGTAATGGAAAGCGTGGCGTTGAACGCTCCCGCCGCGTTGGGTGTGAACTTAATCCCGATCACGGTGCTTTGTCCTGCGGCGACGGTAACAGGAAGGCTGGGTGCGACCAGAGAAAAATACTTTGTTGAGATCGCAGCGCCGCTAACGGTAACTGATGCTGGCCCGGAGTTCGTCGCGGTGACCGTCAGGGTCTTGCTGCTGCCCACTGCAACACTGCCAAAGTCCGCAGTTGCGGTTAGCAGGGAAAGGGTGGTGGATTGCTGTTGGCCCGAAGAACCAGCAGCGCTCACACCCTGGCAACCGACCAGAAAAGTGAGGGCCGCCAGAAGAAGCAATCCGCCTGCCACTTTCCCAAGATGTTTCGGACAAATCGCTATCGCCGCAGTCTTTAGCATTGTCAGTCATGGAACCGTAGCCCCAGGTTCTACGACTGTCTGCACCCGGGGGAGGGCTCATGATGAGTCTGGGGCTGTGGGCGGGATTGCGATAGATGTCCGAGGTACAGCACGCAACCGCCAGAAGGCCAGTAGGAAGAATGTAATTAGGCATCTGCACAGGGGATTGCAGGATAGGGCCCTTTGAGCTGTTCACCTCTCGGCCGCTGGTTCGCAAGTACCTCTTTGCAGAGCCCCGCCCCTCATTAGGTTCCTTCTCACTCGCCGAGAAATTGCAAAGACACTGGCTCCGAGCCGATCACACACATTCCTTCCTCGTCAGGCCCCTTTCCCCCCTCCTTCACCCGTCGTGCCTGCGGCAGCAGGTGTCCGCCTCTTCACGTCCTTCGCGTCATACTTGGGTGAAGGCCTGATCGGTAAGATCACGAACCCAGCGGGGCTCAGGGTGGTTCTTGCCATGCTCTGCAAGCCAGACCTGTTGAATGCCACCTCTCGAGAGATCGCGTCAGCCGCACGGGTGGCGCTGAGGAAGGTCGGGCTGTGATCAGGGAACCGGAAACTCGCGGGCATATCACACGACTGCCTGAGGTCGGGTGTAACAGGAGTGTAGCGGTCGTTAAAGGGGCGGACTCTTAGCGGAGGTCGTCTTCGCAGAGAATGGCTTTGCCGTTAATACGTACCTACCGTGAACGAGTTATCCCATCTGGCCGTGAATGGATGCATGGCATACAGAGCAGAGCGTGATCAGGTTTGTTCACAAGAAATACTCCGATGCGGAACGATGGTAGGCGATGTGGTCGCTCGCTATGGGAATTCGCATTTTGCACCGGAGGCGATGTACTGGCGGGCTGTGGCGCGCTACAAGGCCACGAACGATCACGCCGTACTGGGCAAAGTCGCCGAGGAACTTCGAAACACTTATCCGTCCAGCCTGTGGACGAGCAAGTCCATTCCGTGGTTGCATTAATACGAATAAGTCGACTGGCAAAGATCGATTCGCAGCCACTCCCCGTTTGACGGGCAAACCGGCATGTATGGTCCGCCCCTTTGTCGCAAGCGAAAAATGAAGTTGACAGGATGGTCTGCGCAAATGTATTCGGCCTTTTATTGGAGCACAAGCTCCTGGCCTTGATGGAATGCGCTGCGCGCTCGTCCTATTTAGTAATGCAGCCTTGGAAGGCTTTTCCGGTTTACAGGTTTCGAGAGCGCCGGGTTCGACCGTTGTGTCATCTCATAGTTCGCCAGCAGACCTGGCAGAAAATCATCAACTCCGTAGTAGCCGCTGGTCTGTAGATGTGGGAATCGCGAATGCGATTTCCAAGCCTGGCCTCAGCCAGGCGTCATCTGCAGGCCAGTCCTGCTGTAGTTGCGCCGACCAACATTGGGGGCCGATAGTGTTCATTCTTAGCGAGGACAGCCCAGGCCATGCGCGCTAGCTTATTGGCTAAGGCTACTGCGGCCACGTTACTGTGGGTGCGAGCTGTGAGTTGGGCCAGCCACGCCCGCAGACCGTAAGATTGCTATGCGCTCTGTTGCAGAACAGCACGTGCCCCTTGCACGAAGAGTCTTCGCAAGTAAGAGTTCCCGCGTTTGCTAATCCCCAGCAGCTTCTGCTTGCCACCAGTGGTATTTTCGCCCGGGACGATTCCGAGCCACGCGGAAAACCCTCGGCCCTTTTTGAAAGCTGCTCCATTGCCGATCGCGGCGATAATTGCAGTCGCCGTCACAGGTCCGATGCCAGGAATCGCTACCAGCCGTCGGCAGGCTTCGTTCTCGCCAGCAGCCTTGTTGATCATGGCATCGGCTTCGTCGATCCGCATTTGCAGGTGATCGAGCTCCAGCTTCAGTTGTGCCAGCAGCAAGCGCACTGCGCCCGAGAGCTGCGCGCTGGCGTCTTCCAGGATTCCGGGCAATGCTGCATCGATATGGCGTCGCCCCTGGCGCAAAGTGATTCCACGTTCGAGCAGCAGGCCACGAATCTGGTTGATGACTGCTGTGCGACGCATTACCCAACGCTCCCGTACCCGATGCAGGGACTGCAGATCCAGTTGCTCATCGCTCTTGATCGGTACGAAGCGCATCTTCGGCCGCTCGACTGCCTCTGCAATCGCCTCGGCGTCAATGTAGTCGCTCTTGTTAGTCTTTACGTACGGCTTGACATACTGCGCCGGCATCCGCCGGACCTCGTGACCTTGCCCTCTCAGAGCCCGCCCGAGAAAGTGGGACCCTCCGCAGGCTTCCATACCAATTAACTTCACCTGCAGGTTCGCAGTGAAGTGCAGCAGTTGTATGCGTGAAAACTTCTTGCGCACCACAACCTCGCCGCGCTGGTTAAGCCCAACCAGATGAAAGACTGTCTTGCCGAGATCAATGCCGATCGTGTATAGCTCCATGGGATGCCTCCTCCGTTCACCTCTTATACCCAAGCTGCTGTCTTGGTAAAGGCGGCGGACCATCCCATTAGTAATATCAATACGCCAAGGGCGAGTTCAGCTAACTCAGGACGCTCGAAGTATTTTTACAACGAGTCGATAGCCCGATAAATCCTAGTCAGTGTTAGTGTGCGGGTCATCATGCCGAGAGAGTCATGAATGTAAGTCCTGATGCAGGAAAGCCGGCCGAAGCATCGATGCTGGTGAATATACCCAGACTTGTCACGGCCTACTACACGGAGGTGCCTGACCCCTCAGTGGCGGAGCAAAGGGTTGCTTTCGGCACCTCAGGACATCGTGGCTCCGCATTCGCCAAGGCTTTCAATGAATGGCATATCCTCGCCATCAGTCAGGCCATTTGCCTATACCGGCAGTGGAAGAAGATCGAGGGCCCGCTGTTTCTCGGCATGGATACGCATGCCCTTTCCGTGCCGGCTCTGGCCAGCGCGCTTGAGGTACTAGCGGCCCACAGAGTGGAAGTCATGTT
>CABDXR010000336.1_pt1 | contig 17272 bp, 14 predicted proteins | sample 3421411 | NCBI WGS metagenome assembly CABDXR01 (sample SAMEA5534336, study PRJEB31848) | metagenome | biome: tundra; feature: field; material: soil | place: USA | collected 2013-05 | depth 0.15 m | reverse complement strand
GGGCGCCAGTTGCCCGACAAGGCAGTCAGTGTGCTCGATACGGCCTGTGCCCGGCTGGCGCTGGGTCAGAGCGCCACGCCATCCGCCATTGAAGATAGCGTTCGCCAGATCGACGATCTTGCCGTTCAGCAACGAATTTTGGAACGCGAATCGGCGGTGGGCACAGACCATCGCGAGAGGCTCGAAGAGATTGCCACCAAGAGCGCAGAAATCGAATCCCGACTGGCTGGACTGCGCACGCGTTTTGAGAAGGAACGCGACCTGGTAACGACGATCCGGGACTTGCGTTCCCAACTCGAGGGCGCGGTCGCCTCTCGGAACGGCAACGCGGGTGCCGCGCATGCTGGGGCTGCGGGTAACGGTTCGGAAATACCTGGAGTTGCGGCCAATGCAGGCGCACCTGCTGCAGTCGCAACCGCTCCGGCGGCAGCGTCGTCCTCCGCTACGGCCGTCGCTGTCGAAGAACCTCCCAAGACGGTGGACGTGGCTGCCGTGCGAGCCCAGCTTGCGCAGGCCGAAGCCGAACTCGCAGCCCTGCAGGGCGAAACGCCGATGATTCGCGTCGCTGTGGATGCTCAGATTATCGGCGAGGTGATCTCCGCCTGGACCGGAATTCCGGTCGGAAAAATGATGAAGGACGAAATCTCCACTGTCCTTTCTCTGCCGTCATTCCTGGGCCAGCGCGTGATCGGACAGATCCACGCACTGGAAATCATCAGCCAGCGAATCTCCACTTCGCGCGCCCGTCTCGATGATCCCAACAAGCCCATCGGCGTTTTCATGTTGGTGGGGCCAAGCGGAGTCGGCAAGACGGAAACCGCGCTCGCGCTCGCGGATCTTCTTTACGGCGGGGAACGCAACCTGATCACCATCAACATGTCGGAATTCCAGGAAGCGCACACCGTATCCACGTTGAAGGGCTCGCCTCCGGGTTATGTGGGTTACGGCGAAGGCGGTGTGCTGACGGAGGCCGTCAGGCGCCGGCCTTATTCGGTCGTGCTGCTCGACGAAGTCGAGAAAGCGCATCCGGATGTGCTGGAGCTTTTCTACCAGGTGTTCGACAAGGGAACGATGGAAGACGGCGAAGGTCGCGAGATCAACTTCAAGAACACCATCATCATTCTCACCACCAACGCGGGTACCGACACGATGGCGAAACTGTGTGCCGATCCGGAGACGATGCCGAGTCCGGACGGTCTGGTGAAAGCGCTGAAACCGGAACTCAACAAGATCTTCAAGCCCGCATTTCTCGGACGAATGGTCATCATTCCGTACCTGCCCATTCGCGACGAGAACATGAAGCAGATCATCAAGCTGAAGCTAGGCAAGATCCAGCGCCGCATCCAGGAAAATCACAAGATTGAACTCCTTTACGACACCGCTGTGGTCGACGAAGTGGCGCGGCGGTGCACCGAAGTGGAGAGTGGCGCTCGTAACGTGGATAACATTCTGACCAACACGATGCTGCCTGAAATTTCGCGACAGTTGTTGGGACGCATGGCGGCCAATGAACCCATGGAACGAATTCACGTCGGCATTGGCGCGGATGGGGCTTTCGTATATCAGTGACCGCGAAAGGCTGATGCCGTGCATGCGGGCCGCAGTATTGCGCCGGTTATAAGAACGAGGGAAGGACAGCGACGTGCCAGACGAAAGCTACAGTCAAGATCACCGGCTGATTGCGGTGGACACTCCGCTGGGGAAGGACGTACTGCTGCTGCAGGAACTGACGGGGTACGAAGGAATTTCGCGTCTGTTCAGCTATGAACTGGATCTTCTGGCCTTCGAGAACGATTCCATTGCTTTTGACGACATTGTCGGGCAGAAAGTTTCGATCACGCTTCATCTTCCTGACGGCACCCCGCGCTACATCAGCGGGTACGTCAGCCGTTTTACGCAGGGAGAAACTGACAAGCGTTCATTCACGCACTACCACGCCCAAATCGTGCCCTGGCTCTGGTTTCTGACTCGCCAGGCCGACTGCCGCATTTTCCAGAACCTGGCAATGCCTGACATCATCAGTCAGGTGTTCAATCTCTTCGACTTTAAAGACTTTCGGCTCAGCCTCAAGGGAAGTTATCCTCAGCTGGAATATTGCGTGCAGTATCGCGAGACGTCGTTCAACTTCGTCTCGCGCCTGATGGAAGAGTTCGGCATCTTCTACTACTTCGATCATTCGACCCAGGGGAAGCACACGATGGTGCTGGCCGATCAGTCCAGTACGCTTCCCGCGTGTCCAAGTTCTCCGGTGAGCTACGACACTGAAGTCGGAGGCCTCGACGATCCCGAGGTGATCAACAATTGGCACGTCGGTCAGGAAGTGCGCACCGGAAAGTACACCGTAACCGACTACAATTTCACGACTCCGTCCACCAGTTTGCTGGCCAACGATCCCACTGTGGTGGATCTCGCCGCCAGTCAACCCCTGGAGCTCTTTGATTATCCCGGACTGCACACCACCAAGGATCAGGGCGATACGGTGGCCAAGGTCCGCATGCAGGAAGAGGAAGCGGTTTATATGGTGGTGTCCGGTGCGGGCAACTGCCGCGGCCTGATGTCCGGCTACTCGTTTGAATTGAAGAATCACTATCGTGCAGACCAGAACACGAATCACGTGGTCACCGAGGTCCGGCATTTTGCTTCGGCCGGACAGAGTTACACGACCGCGGGCACGCACGGTGGAGAGACCTACTCCAACAATCTCACGTGCATCCCGGCTTCGGTTACTTACCGTCCCGCGCGAGTGACGCCAAAGCCCTTCGTGCAAGGTCCCCAGCCTGCGTTAGTGGTCGGCAAATCAGGCGAAGAGATCTGGGTGGACAAATACGGGCGGGTCATCGTGCAGTTTTATTGGGATCGGCTCGGGAAGAAGAACGAAAACAGTTCTTGCTGGATCCGCACCTCTCAACCCTGGGCCGGCGGAAACTGGGGCGCGATGTGGATTCCGCGCATTGGTCAGGAAGTGCTGGTCAGTTTTCTGGAAGGTGATCCCGACCGGCCGGTGATCACGGGCCGCGTCTATAACGCGGACCAGATGCCTCCTTACACCCTGCCCGATTACCAGACGCGGAGCACATTCATGTCGCGCAGTTCCAAGGGCGGCGGCGCTTCCAACTACAACGAACTCCGTTTTGAAGATCTGAAAGGCAAGGAGCAGATCTTCATGAATGCCGAAATGGATATGGATCTGCGCGTCGAAAAAGACTCGCGGGAATTCATCGGAGCCAACCGCCATCTCATTGTGACCACGAACCAGCAGGAGCAGATCCAGGCTGATAAACATCTGCACGTCAAGGGCAGCCATTTTGAAAAGATCGACACTGACGTGTCGCTGCAGGTGGGCGGCAATCAGATGGAGAAGGTAACGGGCAATCTCTCCCTCTCGGTCACCGGCAACCAGAGCGAGAGCGTAACCGGCAATGTCTCCTTAGCGGTCACAGGAAATCAGGACGTAACCAGCATGGCCTATGCCCTGAAGACCGACACCACCATTCATCTCAATGCAGGTGCGATGGCGGTGATCGAAGCCGCCGCGGGCCTCACGCTGAAGGTGGGAGGAAGCACCATTGACATGAACCCTGCAGGCGTGTTCATCACGGGGACCATGGTATTCATCAACAGCGGTGCCGCTTCCGTCAGCGCTCCGGACGCGAGTCCACAGTCGCCCGACTCGCCAAAAGACCCGAAGGATCCCGATACCGCCGACGATGGCAGCAAGGGAACGAAGTTGAGTTGAGATGTATTTGAGCGCTCCACATCCACATGGTGCGGCCCTGAAATTCCGAAGGTGTTTTATAGCGCAGCGTAGGGCGTAAGCGAGTTGTTTAAAACGGTGAGGAGAATGCAGGTATGGCGCACTTCTGCAGCTATCCAAAAACGGACAAGATCACGGAGATTACCCTTCCCAACTCTCTGGACCCAGGAGCCGACAGCGTAACCATAGGCCTTTGGGGCTTTCAGGATTTCGACGGCAACGAGCTCGAGATTCTGCGTCCACCATATCTCAGCGTCAAGAGGGGCGATGTAAAAGGTCAGGTGCGGCTTTATAACTTATCCGGCTATCACCCGGGACAATGGTCGCTGGAGGCACGCACTCAATCCGGCATTACCTGGGACAGACTAACGGTATTCGTAAAAACCCTTAACGGTCCGCCCGCCACGGGTGGCAAGTACACGAACAATCCGAATGAAGTCGTGACCCAGAGAACTACGCCCACGGCGCGCGACGTCATCTCAATGCTGCTACAAGCGTGGCCCCAACTTACCGAACAGGGCGCGCGCACATTGACGGCTCAGTTCATGGGAGAGACCGGCGAAGGGAAATATTGTTTCAACTGGAACTTGGGAAATGTAAAGGCGGGAGCGAACGATCGGCACATGTACCTCCGCGACGTTTGGGAATGTTACAGTCAATCGTCGGCACAGCCAGAGGTTGATCGCGCAAACGGGTTGGCGCATATTGCGACGGCGGACGAGATTAGGAAACGCGGCTGGAAGTGCCCCGCCGCTGTAGTCGTTTTCGAACCGCCGCACTATGAGTGCCGTTTCCGTGCCTATTCCAATCTTACCGAAGGGGCTCAACGATGGCTTGGGCACCACCAGCAAATTGCAAGAAACAATCCCAACTTTCTAACCTCTATTAACAATGGCGACGTTCCGGCTGTCGCCCACGCGCTGAAGCAGGTCCAATACTACTCGGCGGCGGAGGCGGACTATTCTGCCATCATGACCCGGGAAAAGAGGAAGATTGACCAGAAGTTGGGGGCTCCATGAGAAAAGTTGTTCTGTGTCTACTGCCCTTGATGGTCTGGCTGTCGCTATGCTGCTCGCGAAGCAAGTCGGCGGCAAACCACGGAGACGCTTCGAACCCTTCTGTTCAACGCGCTGCTTCAGCGCCACAGACCAGCGATTTGAGTTTTTCCACAGAAGATCAGGCTTATGCTTTAAATGCGGAAAACGGTATTCTTAGTTATTGCGATAAACGCGGCGGGCGCAAAATCGACCTGAGAACGCGACACGATGCGCCGCTTGAGCGACCATGCCCAGTTAGAGACGAGCCGAACGCTGCTTGCAGCGGCTTGAGTATTGATGTTTCCGTACGAGCACCCTTGTCTGAGCCCAATGATATCGTGGATATCGGCTCGTTATCGTTCCCGCTGAAAGGCCGTGTTCACGATTGCTCCGTTCACGGCAAGTTGCTTGGGATTGTCACCGGCTCCGCCGTCATACTCATCGATGTTGCCAAAGGTAGCAACTCGGAAATCAATCCCGATGGTGGAGATCGAGTGGTCGTTGGTTCTGGGTGGATCGCTTGGACGAATGGCTCCAAGCTTCAGGCTTCATATCTAAAGTGATTTTCGTGAGCGGCTAACTTCCCGGACGCGACTGACAACTCGCAGCAGGAAGGATGGTGGCCGACGTTTTTAGGAAGAATACCGGGGTCTGAGGGCCGCTTACGGCACCATTACAGTGAGTTCGCCGGGCATGACAAAGCTGATGACGCCGGCCCACATGCACATGTTCGTGGACGTATTGTCGAGCGTGGGCATGTTGCCGAGCATTACCGTCGGAGCTCCTGGAACCCAAGGCGCGACTGTGGCGGGAATGCATGGCATGGGGGTGAGGACGCCCATCGCGGCTACGGTTGCGGCGGCAACCATCGGGTTCGCGGGCGACATGCACATGCCGAACGGCATGATATTAACGAGTGGAATGTAATCCATGATGTTCGCGTCCGGAACTTCATCGGTCATGACTCGGTTGGTCGGAAGAACCACAAGCGAACTCGGCGCCATCCCCATCGTGCACATCATGCTCGCTCCCATGCAAACTTGCATCGGCATATGAGAACCCCCAGCCAGTTGGCTGCAGGCATTCTAGCAAAGCAGGAAATGAATGCAACTGTGAGGAGTGAACGCAAACGAACTGCAGAGGTGCTAGGACGGGATAAGAATTTCGTCGACAGGGCTTTCCGGGTAGCGATGAGCCCTTCGGCTTGGGTTCTCAGCTGCCAAGTAGGGCTTCTGTTTATCAGTCTGGGCTGGAATGACTTGGAGGAGGCCGGATGCTAAAACCGAGAGTCTCCGAATACCAGGTGATCAAGGGCGACTGTCTGTGGAAGATTGCCGACGACCAATACGGCAACCCGACGGTGTGGCCGGAAATTGCCAAACTTAACCAATTGCCGGATCCCGACTTGATCCTAATTGGTATGGTGCTCCGGCTTGAACCGGTCCACGACCAGCGATATCGTCCGCGGCCAGCTGACCCCGGACCGGGAACCAAAACCAACTCCAAGGCGCCCTCAGTAATTGGCCTTGATCCCTCAAGGCCGCTGCGCGTCGACCATCCTCAAGCCCTAGACATGGGACCGCTCACTAAGGGTGCTTCTACACCGCCCCACATGACTGCTTCGTCGACCCCGCCCGCATCGTCGACGTCTTCCCTTTCACAAACGCGAAAGGGCACGGGTACCGCGCCCGCTCGACCGGTACTGTTTCCTGCGGTCCGATATAAATTAGACGACATGAAAAGCATAACCATTTCCACGCCTGCGTTTGATATTACTCTCAGGCTTATCGGAGAAATTAGCATTCAGCAGAAGGGAACCATGAGCGAGGTCGAACTTAGCCAGCGGGGCACTCTGACGGGGAAGCTGAAGGCTGACTACGACTCGAAGTTCGAGAACCTAATCGGCCAAGCCAAGGTTGGGATTAACTCGCAGACACATGCGGCTCAAGTGTCCTGCAATCTGGCGGTCGCGGCTAAGTTGGATGGTCAAGTGTTCGCCATCACGCAGTACGAGTATATCCCGCCGAACCGCTTCAAGTATTCTTACAAGCCAAGGCCAATCCAGGGTGAGTGGAATGATCTCGTCTTCAGCGGCAACGTGGGGTTCGAGCTGGAGATAATTGTTAAGAAACCCGACGATCCTCCTCCGGTCGAACCGGTGACGTCGCCGGTTCGTCAGCAAATTACCACGCTGGCATGGGCCCTTGCGGCAACCCTGGTTGTCGCTGGCGCCTGTATCATCGTGGCGGACGTAATCAAAGACGTCGGCACGCTTGGCGTCGGAACCGTTGAATCGCCGCTGTCATTCGCGGCAGCAGCGGCATTGTTTGCGCAGGCAGCAGAAATGACTCAGTAGATCTATGAACCAAAAAACTCTCAGCAGGGTCTTGGTTTATTTCATACTCTTGTTGCTCGTGTTGCAGAGCCTGTACTGTTTTGAGATGGCTTCTTCGTTCGCATCGATGTTCCGTGGTGCTCAGAATGTGCGGCCCGCGGATTCCTTGCCAAGAATGGTTTGGTGGTATGTCGGTGCTGGATGCCTGTGGTTAGGTGTAGGAGTAGCGTTTCTGTTCAATACAATGCAGATCCGGCGATGGTTCGTTCTGCTATCCGTAGTGGCATTCTTGTACGGCCTCAAGGGCTACCGGCAAAGTGCGCCCGTTCTGCTCTCATGGTTCGGCGTGTTCCATGGGGATATTGTGGCTCTTGAGACCGCGAGCGCAGCCATATTCTGCTTGCTGGGAATCGTGGGCTTTTTTCATTGGGTGGTGGACCGAAACCTTCTCTGATTTGCAGTCTTCTTAACCCTCCTGCCTTTAATTCCGCAGAGATATCTCCGTCGTGGCAGTCGAGCCTGCGGTATGTTACGTATGCCGGAAGGCTCACCCCGGGGGGAATCCCTACCGTTAACCCGGAAAGGACCTTAGTAACCTTGCTGTTAGCCGCGGCATCTTACACTATTGATGAAGGGATACACAGAAGGTCACCTTCTCAAGGGGTAGCGGGATGGCAAAAACCAAATTGACTTCGGGTATGTGGCGGATCGATCCGCAGAAGTGGTCGCGTGTGATTGATCGCTGTGGGCAGCCGGTGGCGTCCGTCGAAGCGGACGCGGATTCCAATACAAACGCCAGTCTGATTGCGGCTGCGCCGGACATGTTCGAGTTGCTGGAGACGCTGGAGAATGATGCCTCCATTCCGGAGGCTGTGCATGAAGAGATTCAGTTGGTTCTTCGTCGCGCCCGCGGCGATTTTGGTTTCGCGGTTTTTTCCCGCAGTGTGGCCAAACACTTGCGCTCCAGAACGCAGGATTGGCTGACGTTCATGGAAAGTCTGTGGAAGTCTGACGGCGGCTCGAAATAATACCTGCGCCGTCTGATCGATCCGTTCCTGGTCTCATTCCTCCCTGCGAGAAAATTGACTCGCTGCTCTCTGCCGCTTTTCCCGCCCTGATTTGCCCTTTGCTTCCTGGCTCAGGAATTGTTATTGTGGGCAGCTGTGTTGAAAGGGCCTGAGACGCGCTCTCAGACCAGCGTCGGCGGGCCGCGCCACGATCCTATGAAGCAGCTAAAACCAGTTCTCTGGACCAAGGGCACGTTCCTGACTCCCCAGCATCTCCAGGTGCAGGATCGCTTCATCGAGGATGCGCTCAATTTCCGCCTGCAGGCACTCAAGTTCTGTCCCTGGGGCTTCCGCGAACTGGCGATTAATGCGGAACTGTTGGCCGAGGGTCAGTTTGCTGTTACGCGTGCCACAGGCATCTTTCCCGATGGACTGCTGTTTGAGATTCCGGAAGCGGATCCGCCACCACCGTCCAAGTCCCTGGAAGAATTTTTCGAGCCTGGGGCGAAGAGTCTGGACATTTACCTGGCGATTCCCGACTACCGCCAGCGCGGTCTCAATGTCTCCACCGGCAAAGACGGAGGCACTCGCTACCTGGCGGAAGTGACCGCCTTTCGCGACGAGAACACCGGCGCCAGCGAGAAGCCCATCCAGGTCGCGCGAAAGAATATGCGCCTGCTGGCGGACTCGGAAAACCGCGAAGGTTCTTCGGTGTTGCGCATCGCCAACGTGGAAAGGACTCCGGCGGGCACGTTTCAGCTCAATCCCCGGTTCATTCCACCGCTCATCGAGATCGGCGCAAGCGAATACCTGGTGGGATTGCTGCGTGGTTTGGTCGAAGTGCTCTCCGCCCGCAGTACGCAGCTTTCCGCTGGCCGGCGCCAAAAGAATCAAAGCCTGGCGGATTTCACCGCCTCTGACATTGCTAACTTCTGGCTGCTTTACACCGTGAACTCCAACTTTCCAGTGTTTTCCCATCTCTACGAAAGCAAGATGGGCCATCCCGAGGAACTGTACTCCGCAATGGTGGGGCTCGCGGGCTCACTCACCACCTTTTCTCAAAAAATGCGGCCGCGCGATTTGCCGCTCTACGTGCATGATTCGCTCGGACCGATTTTTTCCGAACTGGATGAGAAGCTGCGTTCGCTGCTGGAAACCGTCGTGCCCACCAACCTCGTGTCGCTCCCGTTGAAGCTGGTGCAAAATTCGATTTACGCCACAGCCATCGACCACGACAAGTATCTTCAGAACACGCGCATGTACCTGGCGGTGAGCGCGGAAACCAGCGAAGAGACCATCATTCAGAAAGTGCCGCAACTAGTGAAGGTCTGTTCCGCGACCCATATTGATCATCTGGTGCGGCAGGCCTTACCCGGAATTCAGCTCCGGCATCTGACGAGTCCACCGAGCGCGATCCCGGTTAAACTGAAGTATCAATATTTCGCCCTGAACCAGTCCGGGCCGGCATGGGAAGCCGTGAACCGCGCCCGCAACTTCGCGGCTTACGTTCCGGGAGAGCTCGCCAATCCCACGCTTGAACTGCTGATCCTCTTGCCGCAGTCGAACTGAAGGGCCTTCCCACCCGAATCGCAAATCGTCGCGATAGCTCCGCTCAGTGCTTTAGTGCAAAGTAAAGCACAAGCAAGACCGCAATAAAGAAAAGCACGGTCAAGGTCAGGATAAGCGGCCAGTAGGAGACGGGCGGCTCCGCAATCGCCACCTTAGGCGGCTTCGGTGCTGGGGGGACGGCAATCTTAGGCATCGCCGGCACGGCTGGCATAGGCGGGGGAGCTATCGCGGGAAGGGGAGGCATGGAAGCCGCGGGAAACGTGGGCGCCGCCGGCGAATTTGGCGAAGCTTGCTTCTGTGCCCCTGCAGGGCCCGCCGAAGGTCTCACAGAAATGACTTGCGTGTACGGGCTCGGACCGCTTGGAGGCGCCGGCTGGGCAGGAATGGGTTCGCTGGCCGGGCGATTGAATGCGTTCGTGGCGCCGGCGGAAGCAGAAGGAGTCGGAGCGACGACAGGCGGCTTTTCTATCGCCCGATTTGGAAGCGGCAGAGTCGGGAAGATCGGTGGTGTCGGAACCGAGGCAATTGGCGTCGGAACAACGTAAGACGCAGGTTGTGGCGGGACGAAAGGATCCTTTGCAGGCGCCGGAAAGACAGACGCGTCATCGATAACGGATCGCTGCAATTCACTAGGGGGCGCTGCCGCAGCAGTGCCGGACGTTCGCGACACAATATTCGGGGTATTGAACCATCCTGTGAATCCCGCGCCTGGAGGTTCATTACCTGCCACGCCTGCGGCCGGTAAAGGCTCTTCCGGACGTGGCGGATTAAACATAGCCGTAAAGTCTCCAACGGTTTTTCGTGGAGGTTCCATTTGCTGCGGCGATATGGCAGGAATTTCCGACGGCCCTTCTACGCGGAACGGTCCCTGAAAAAAATTGGTAAACTCGCCTGGCCTGGGGCCGTCCTTGATCGTTGGCGAGTTTGTCTCGGAAACAACGTTTCGCGGTGTAAAGGCAGAGCTGAACGAGTTTTCCGAACTGCCGATATTCGGCTCAACTTTCGCTGGGGAAATTCGTGGAGTCATTGCATCCCAATCAGGAGCCGGATGAACCGCAGACCGGTCCGGGGCGGACTTCACGTTTGGTAGAAGCTGAGAAGGCTGCTCGGTCTGTTTCGATGGAACGCTCGACGCGGCTGGTTTCGCCTGCGGGTCAAACTCCCGGAACAACTGAGTCATCGAACTTGGAACTGGCGAAGCTTCCTTGGAGGTCAGGTTCGCGGTCGGAGCCTCGCTCTCCGGAGACGGCTTGGCAACAGGGGGTGGTATCTCTTGGGTATCGCGGCCTTGAGCCTTATACAACAGCACCCAATTGGCCAGCGCGGCTTCGTCTGGCATTTTAGTGACAAGATAGGCATAGAGCGTGCCACTGTAGCGGCCCGTCTCCAGCACGAGCCCCGCCGGCTCTGGTGCAACACGGCGAAACGCCTCGAGAACCCATTGCACTGTGGGTTGATTCGGCTTTTGTGCTTCGCATTCCAAAATATGCACCAGCACCCGCTGACCTCTGACTTTGTCATTGGCGACAAAAGTCTCCACCCCGCCGGTGGTGAGCGATTCCAGAAGCTCGTATTTTTCTCCGAATTTCATTCTTGGATAATGATTCCTTTCGGGTAGATCCACGAATCCCGTAAGCCGCTCCTTCTAAGAAGCAACTCGTCTTGACGCAGGATTATACCGCGCTGTCGCAGGAGCGGCCGAAAAGACATTTTAGCTTGCTAACAGCATGGATGTCGGAATATCGAACGCCAATGCGGGGAAGGACGAGAGCGGACGTGGGTGTGAACTTTGAGCTAAGGAACACCTTGGCCAGATGCAGGCATCGCTTGGTCCCTGCGTTATGAACACGACGTGATCTCGCAAGGCGGCTCCCTTTTAAATCGGGATTTTTCTTGACTTGCTCGGCCGCTGGGATCAAAATTGCGAACGCTTCCCGGTAGTAGGTGATGTGGATCCCCAGAGGTCAGTCCAGTGGATGACCCCTGAGGCGAAGGCCCATGGATTTTTAAAGAGATCGTCGGATTTTCCTCAGCTAGCCGGTGAATGCGGAATCTGACCGCGTCCGCACGGCCTAAACGTTCGTTGCGCCAACGCGACCGTGCAGCCGGGCACTCTAAAATTTGCTGTAAGCTGAAACGTTTCCCTCAGTGCAGTCACAACTAAAGAGGACTTGATCGCCAGGAGTTCGCGATGAATTTTGTGTCGAAGAGTGAAGAAATTCTGCAGAAATTGGTCCCGGTTGTGTTTTTGCTGGCCGGATCGATCGTTGGCGTGGCCGCAGCACAGCAGAAGCCGAAGACACCCCCACCTTCGCCTAAGCCAAGCGCGCCCCACGTCAGTACCCCGGCGCGATCTTCGACTAGCCGGCCCTCGACGGCAACTCACTCGTCTACTACAGGCGCCCGGCCCGGAACTGCCAGGCCCGGCACAACGAATGGAAGGACAGCAACTGGAACCGCTGCCAAGAACGGGACTGGTGTAAGGGGCAAAACTGGAACAGGCCCTGTGGGGAGGAATGGCGCTGCCTCAGGTATGAACAATAGAGGGGGCGCCAACATGGGAGGGGGTGGACACGGTGCTATGGCAAAGTCCGTAAACCGGCCCGCTCCCGGAAGACAGGTGTCGCTGAGGGGTGGCGGAACGGCAAATATCCGGCCGAACGGACAGATCCGTTCCATCAACCGGAATGGCATGCACATCGAACACGGTCTCAACGGAAGTCGCAGGATCGAGAGCACGCATAACGGAGCCCATATTGTCACTACTGGCAGGAATTCGGGCTACGTGCAGCGCGCCTACGTCACGCGCGGCGGGCGCAGCTACGTTTCGCGGACCACCATCATCAATCACCGGGCGTACACCAACGTATACCGGTCCTATTCTTATCGAGGCCACCCTTACTACGGTTACCATCCTGGCTACTACTATCGGCCTGCGTACTACGGGTGGGCCTACAATCCTTGGCCAGCACCGGTTTACTACGGATGGGGCTGGGGTGGCTCGCCCTGGTACGGATATTACGGCGGATACTTTGCTCCCTACCCTGTGTATCCTTCAGCTGCTTTTTGGCTTACGGATTACCTGATTGCGGCAAACTTACAAGCGGCCTACCAAGCTCAGGCGGCAGCGAACGCCGCCGCCGCAAACAATGCTGCCGCAAACGATGCTGCTGCGAACAATGCTCCGGCGGAGCAACCCCAGACGGACGCGAGCGGCGGTGCACCGGCAGCCAATTCCGGGCCCGTAACTCTCACTCCCGAGGTGAAGGCGGCGATTGCGGAAGAAGTGAAGGCGCAGCTGGCCGCCGAACAGGCCGCAGCGGCCCCGGCTCCGGCCGCCTCAGATGCGCAACCGGCGTCCGCGACCAGTGAAGAAGTGCCGCCCGCTCTTGATCCTGCAAGACGCACGTTCGTAGTGGCATCCGATCTGGCGGTGACAGGCGATGGCCAGGAATGCCAACTCACTGCGGGAGATGTCATCACGCGGATTTCCGACACTCCCGACGACGATAACAAGGTGAATGTGAGTGTTTCCGCCAGCAAAAAGACGGATTGCACGCCGGGCAAACAGGTGGCTGTCGCGGTCGACGATCTGCAAGAAATGCACAATCACTTCCAGGAGCAACTCGATAATGGCATGAAGGATCTGTCCTCCAAACAGGGGACCAGCGGCCTGCCGAAAGCTCCCGACACTACTACCGTGGCTTCGGATGTTCCGCCCCCGCCCCCCGACGCTAGCGCCGAGAAGGCCTTGCAAGATCAGCAGGCAGCAGCCGACCAGACGGAAGCTCAAGTCGTGAAAGAGGCGTTCAGTCAAGGTTCGTGACCTAATCCCTACCGCACCCAAGCGTCACGATTGCGACGAGGGACGTGCGGAGCAAAATCGAGTAAGGGCTATTAACGGATAAACGTTCCTTTTTGCCTCAGAAGAAGACTTCTTCAAACAAGGACTTCTTCTCCGAGAGGACTCCAAAATGGCGTTCCTGTCGCCGGTTCACACTTCAAACGTGCCGTTGTTTGCGCAGGTGTTGTCTACCGTGCCGCAGTCCGCGCCGTCGCCGGATAAAATTATAAGCGGTTTTCCCGAATACCAGGATCACCTTACCCGTGAGCAGCACCGCGAACTTGATCATATTGCCCACCAAATTGTTGATAGCCAGTCCAGTCCTAATCCCATTTCGGCTATTGTGATTACCGGACACGCGGACCGAGATCTACGCGCTAATAATCCCAAACACAAACCGGGAGAAACACGCCAACAATTTGAAATGAGAATTAGCGAGGAGCGTGCCATTGCCGCCAAAGGACTCCTGAAATCCAAAATTAAACAACTGGCTAGGAGCCGCGGGTCGACGTCCCTCCTCGACGAACTTCTCTTCGATCCGCGCCGTATTAAGACTATCCCCATGGGAGCGAGCGATCTGCTGATTCAGAATCCAGCGAGTGAGACTGAAAGGAGCTTGAATCGCCGTGTCGAGATCTTCCTGGTGCGCACAGTTCAACCCGGTCCGCCCGCGGAAGTAGATACTTTCGAGAAGCGCATCCGGCGTGCGTTGGAACTCTTGAAGACAAAAAATTTCAGAATCGATACTACAGGTAAGAGAAAGATTAGAGCCGTATGTCTTTTAAACAAAATGCTGAGGTTAGCTCAGGGGGCTGTTATCTTAGAACTGTTTGCGGACGGTACCCAACGAAACAGGCAGATTGGAACGCAAACTGTTTCCGGTTTTACTGCAGACTATCCTGGAAACTATGACGGTTCGCCCCGGGCCCACCCGCGCCATCCCTTGCCCGATTCGGAGTTCGTGAAGTTGTGCGGTGTGGTCAGCACCCTCCTGAAAAGTCGGGGCTGGGCTCTTAGCCAGGCGGATGATGTAATTTTGGACTTCCTGGATCAGATCGTTATGGAAAAAATCTACTCGGGTATAGTGCGAGTGTCACGCTATATCACGCTTCAAACCAACGGTTTTACCGGCCTGTATGACGGAGATATGGCCAGGATCCGATTGCATATATTATTCGACGAACATTTGGATGACGAGAATAGCATTTATAACTGCTGGAAGGACTTTACGGGCGGAGAAGACACCGCAGCCTAGCGGGACTGCTTTCTCTCGACAGCGAAGATGACCAGCGGCTCACGCATCACTTCGCTGTATCTCTGTTCTTGATCGTTTTTTTCTACGGGCTCGCTTACGATGCTGTTAACCACTCTCTCCGTGACATCCAAGCACTCGGTTCTCCTTCCAAATCTGATGGATGTCGAATTTTGTTTTAGATTCAGCGCTAGTCCCGAAGGCGATAGCAAGGCCGAAACGGAGAAACATAACGAAGCATAACGTGTCCTCGTCGAGCTTGCGGTGGGATTTATCGTCGCTTTCTGAGCAATTCCTCTTCAGTCTTCTGTGCTCGCTGCGCCCGGTCCAGCAGTTCTTGAGCGCCTTTGTTGTTGGGATCCGCGGCTGCTTTACGGAAGCAATCGATGGCAGCAGGATAATCCCCGGCATCCAGAAGTGCAGTGCCCTTGCTAATGAGGGATGCGGCGGATTCGCCCGGAACGCCGGCCGGAACCGTCGCGGGAACCACCGCCCCAACTGCCGCGGGAATCACCCTGATTCGATTGGTCACACTGGTGACACCGGGAACTGAAGCAGCGAGAGTCCCCGCTGAAGTGAAATCCTCTGTGCTCCGAACATTCCCGTCCAGTATCACCTCCCGCGTGTCGGATACGAACACTCTGAGTGCGGCCTTGCGGAGAGATGGCGATGGAGCAGTATTCAGCTTCTCAGTAACTGCGCTTTCGATTCTCAGTCGCCGAAGTGATTGATACTTAAGATATCCAACGCCCGCAACCAGAACCGTCGCCAAGCCCAGCGCCAGAAGGATCAGGAAATGCTTCAGCCGGAAGGTTCGCGGCTGAAGAAACAAATGCTGCGCGGCGCTCTTCACGAGCACCGAGTCTGCGGGCGGAGCGGTGCTTACGCTACTTGCTATCGAAGGTTGGGCCGCTATCGGCACAGCCAAGGGCACGGCGGCGGCCGAAGATGGTGGAGTCATCACGTTCGCCGCCACCGACGGTCCGGTTTTGGTTGGAAGTGGCGAAGCCTGCGAACCACGGAACAAAGAAGTGGCACCGATGTTCGCGCTCTCGTCGTTCACCAGTTCGTCGCTTGGCGCCGGGTTGTCGGCTCCCTGATCGTTTGCCACTTGATCCAGTGCAGCAATAAATTCTTCTGCAGTCTGAAATCGTTGATCCCGCGATTTGTCGATTGCCTTTAGAATCACTCGCGACAGTGCTTCTGGAATGTGTAACTCCGGAACCAGTTCGTGCGGCGGCCGCACGGTCCCTTCCATGTGCTGCATCATCAGGGAATATAGGGTGTCTCCTTCAAACGGCAGTTGCGCCGTCACCATTTGATAAAGCACAACACCCAGCGAATAAAGATCGGTGCGGCCGTCAATCTCCCCACCCGCCTTTTTCCCCATGAACTGCTCCGGGGACATGTAGAGCGGTGTGCCAACCACCATGCCCGTCATCGTCATTCCCGCGCTGGCGTCGCCGACAGCGTCCCGAAGTTTCGCGATCCCGAAATCGAGAACCTTGGCGGTTTCCTGACCTTGCTCGTCGGTGGTGAGGAGGATGTTGCCGGGCTTAATATCCCGGTGCACCACCCCCAGCTTGTGTGCAACCCCGAGCGCCCGCGCCACTTGCGTCGCAATCCGAACCGCCCGCGGGACGCGGAATGGCCCTTGCTCCTGAAGAATTTCCCCAATATTTTTGCCCTCCACCAGTTCCATCACAATGAAGGGCCGCCCGTCATCGGTGTAGTCAAAGTCGTCCACTCTAACTGCATTCGGATGCCGCAGTTTTCGGGTCACCACGGCTTCCTTCTGAAAACGTTGCAGGAAGTTCGCATCGCCAGCGATGACGTCGCTGACAACCTTGATGGCGCATATCTCGTTGAAGGTAAGGTGCCGGACCCGGTAGACAACGCCCATGCCACCGACGCCGATCCGATCCAGAATCTCGTACTTATTGCGGATGATCATCCCGGGCTGAAGTTCGTGAGCGGTCTGCAGACCGGTCTGATCCGAGGGACACACGTTATAGTCGGCCGGATACGTCTTATGACACACGGAACAGTATTTCATTGCATCACGCCCATCGGCCAGAAAGCGGGAGGTCCAGGCTGGTCGGCAAAGGTTGCATAGCAACGAATGCTGAGGCAGAAATGTCCGACTGTCAAGGCCTTCCACAATGGGTAGTTGGATCAGAGTCAATTTTCGCAGTCTTGCTTCGGCCTCCGCGCTGTGACATCCTAGGATCAGTCTTGCGACGTCTTTCAATGGTCGATCACGAAAAGCTCCAAAAAGGACGAGGCTGGGCGTACTTGGCCGGCATCGTCATTTTCGTGGCGGTTGTAGTGTGGAAATTCGTCGGCCGCTGAAAACTCCTATGACCGTCGGCGATGGCAAACACTCGCTGTGAAAATGACCCACTTGCCCGTAGGTTCTTTCGGGAAGCCGCCATTCTGGGCAACCCTACTGACGTAAACCACAGTTCCGACCC
>CABDXR010000318.1_pt1 | contig 18483 bp, 18 predicted proteins | sample 3421411 | NCBI WGS metagenome assembly CABDXR01 (sample SAMEA5534336, study PRJEB31848) | metagenome | biome: tundra; feature: field; material: soil | place: USA | collected 2013-05 | depth 0.15 m | reverse complement strand
GGGGGCGGGGGCGGAAGCGCGTTTTGAGGGTCGCAACATAGCAATGATGGCCGCAACCAACGCCGGCATACTACATTCCAACTATTGACCCCTCTTCGTACCCACCTATAATCGGCGCACTTCTGTTTGGGTTCGATGGCTGAGCGCGTGAGCACAAAATCCAGGTCTGTCAAAATGGCAGTCGTCGCCACAGTGTGCGTGATCGCCGCACTGTGGGTGCTGGCTTGCGTGGGGCTGTACGGCGTAATGCGGCAACCGCCGGAACGCTTTGCGCGGGTGATGGCCAGGATCCCGGGACCTGTCCCTTTTCTCATTCTTCCTTTCGAAACGCTCTGGATGCGCGCCCGCGCGGGCACGTTGCAGGTGGGCAGTCCCGCACCGGATTTCGCGCTGACGAAACTCGACAAGACGGCACAGGTACAACTGTCGTCTCTGACTACGCAGAATCGCCCGGTGGTGCTGGTGTTTGGAAGCTATACCTGACCTCCCTTCCGGCGGGAGGTTCCTGCCCTCAACAAGCTCTACCAGCAGTTCGGAGACCGGGTCACATTTCTGGTGGTCTACATCACCGAAGCGCATCCCAGCGACGTGTGGCAGATGGAGAGCAACGTAAAAGACAAAGTCGTATTCGCGAGCCCTCACAGTGAAGAGGAGCGCGCTTTCGTGGCCGGAGCTTGCGTGCGCAAGCTGGGAATCGAGATTCCCGCGGTGCTCGACGAATTTGGCAACTCGACTGAAACTGCATACACCGGCTGGCCGGATCGGCTCTATTTGATCGATGCTGGAGGCCGGGTAGCCTACAAGAGCCGCCCCGGGCCTTTCGGTTTCAAAGCGGACGAATTGAGAGCCGCCATAGTGAAGGCGGTTTCCGCTCACTAACGCGATTCCTGCTTCGGGATGTTTGTCGAACTGGGGAACGTCCTTCAGCACTGGGGATCGTCCTGCAACGCCAAACCTGCTTTGGCGATGTTCAGCAAGCCAGTGGAGAGCGCCGCCACACTGCCGCTCGGGGGTTCACTTCGATTACGTGTCAAGCCACAGCCGGGCTAGCCCCGGCTGGACACCCGAGGCGGCTGTCCCTACCTGTGTATTTCTGGCGTCCAAAGAAAAAGCAGGCTCTTATTGTTCGCCGGCCGAAACGTTGCTGCCCCAGAGGACATTGCTTCCCCACAAAACGTTGCTGCCCCAGAGGACGTTGCTCCCCCACAACACATTGGAACCCCACAGAACATTGGAGCCCCACACTGCGTCGTTGCTGCCCCAAAGCACATTGCTGCCCGACACGCTGCCGCTACCCGACATGGTCGATCCCGCTGCGCCGACAACAAACTGAGAAGAACCCCACACGTTTGCGTTCGACCAAGCGGCTGACGTATTCCAGACTGCGGTCGAGCTATCGTTGAGGTAAACGTTGTTGGTGTTCGGGTCATACGAGGCTACGGGAGACATTGCAGTGCCCTTGGCCAGATCGGTATTGCTGAGAGCGGCCTCCACATCGACGTATCCGGCGCCGACGGTGAATACATCGTACTGATCGGTATAGGTGATCCCGGTGGTCGGATCGGTCGTACTGCTGACTGCCGGCAGCGACTTCCAGGCCGTCTTCATGAGACGTGCCTTGACCTGATCGGGAGTGAGGCTCGGACTCTTTTGCAACAGATCGGCTACCACTCCGCTCACCACGCCAGTCGCCATGCTGGTGCCGCTCAGCGTGAAATAACTGGAAGACGGTACGCTGTTTCCGCCGGTTACGTAGTAGCTGTTGGGAACCTGGTTGCCGGGGTACGCGTTATAGAGCGTTGAACCCGGAGCCTCGAGCGAGACTAGCAGATTGCCCGGAGCAACAAGGTCAGGCTTGGCCACGGCATCGATCGCGGTCGGCCCTTTCGAACTGTAGCTGGCGATCAGGTCGTCGACGCGCGTCGGCGTGCCCATCGGCTTCATCGCGCCCACTGTGATTACGTACGGATCGTTGCCCGGCGACGTGACGGTGGCATACCCGTTGGTTGGCTGATAGCGGCCATTGTTGCCCGCAGCGACCACGACCACGATGCCGCTCTTCCAGGCGGCTTCGACTGCCTGGCACAGCGGGTCAAGCTTGTAGGTCTCGTAGATCGGACGTCCCAGCGAAAGATTGAGAACGCGGATGTTGAACAGAGGCTTCAACGAGATCGCAGTGCTGATGGCCGAAATCACCGCGCTGTCGCTGCCGGCGCCGTTCTGGTCGAGAACACGCAGGTTGATAAGGTTCGCCTGCGGAGCGATACCTTCAAAGGTCTTCGAATAGTTTGAGCCCTTCGAGCTGGAGCCGTTGCCAGCGATCAGGCCGGCGACATGCGTGCCGTGGCCGAACTGATCGTTTCCGCTCGCATTGCCCGGAACAAAACTCTGACTCCAGACCACGCGCGAGAATCCCAGGAAACCACCATTCAAATCGGGATGGCTGCTAACTCCGCTGTCGACCAGCGCGACTCCGACGCCGGCGCCGGTGTAACCGGATTGCCACGCGGCGAACGCATTCACGGCAGGCGCGGCGTTGCAGAGGGTGGGAGTCAACGGGCGATCGAGGCTGATGTATACGACATTCGACTGGTTCGAGAGGTTCACAATGCCGGTGCCGTCGAGCACCGCAACTAAGCCATTGACCAAGGGCAGCTGGGACAGGATCGTGCCACCAAGATTTTCAACGTCATTTACCAGGCAGCCCACAAGGCCGAGCAAACCACTACAATTCACCTGTGTTCCGGGCGCATATTGCACAATCACTTGTGCCCGCTGGGTCGATGGATAGCGGCGCAGGTCCGGTGATATTTTCGAGTCGTCGGCATAAGCCATCGTCACCGTGACGATGAGCACTAGAAGCAAGAACTTCTTCATTATCCCCCCATAGGAGCGCCCACAGGCGCGTAACCGTGCCCCAAGTGACTGTTATCTGTGCAGGTGCCGGTCCAAAGCGGAACGAGGATGTCTGTTGTTTCTCAGTGACTTAGGAGAAGGTGTTGCGAAACGAAACGGGCACTTTGTCCCATCGCCCGCGACGGGGGACAACTTGTCTCATGTGATTACCGGCTGGTGCTACTAGCGGTGGCTGCGTCTTGCTGTAAGTAATTGAATTATCAAAGGAAACCATGGTAATCAGGCGGGGCCTTTTTGGGCGGACAGACTCCCAGACATCGTTGAAAATTTAAGCACTTCCTATGTCATGGGTTCGCTCCATTGGCGCGCGAGCGTTCATTACTGGCCTTGCTCTGGTGGGAACAGTGTGCCTTGCGCTGGCGTGCTCACACTGGCAATCGAGCGATCCCCTCAAGTTCACTTGTTACTTGATCGCGGCGCTGCTGGCATCTTCGCTCAAGATGAGTTTGCCCGGCATTGAGGGAACGCTGTCGGTGAACTTCCTGTTCACCTTGCTGGGAATCCTGGAACTGAGTTTGCCGGAAACACTGGCGATCGGCTTGGCCAGCACGCTGGGGCAGTTTTATTGGAAGCCCACAAGGCGGCTCAAGCGCGTCCAGCTTGTGTTCAACGTGTCACAAGTAACCGTGTCGAGCGCGGTCGCGTATGGCGCTTACAAAATCGTCGTCCTCTACGTTCTTCACGGACCGGGACCACTCGCTCTTCTCGTAGCCGCCATCATCCACTTCGGCTGTAATACGGCGGCGACGTCGACCATCATCGGGCTGACGGAAGATAAGCCCATTGCAAAGGTGTGGGGCGAGTCTCATCTCTGGTTGTTCCCGTATTACATGGTGGGAGCGGCTGCGGCAGGCCTGGTTCACTTCTTGAACCAGCATATCGGCTGGCAGTCGTCCCTGCTGGTTCTGCCGCCGATCTACCTGATGTACCGGTCTTATCGTCTTTATCTCGGTAAGCTGGAGACCGAAAAGCGGCATGCCGAGCAGGTCTCGAGCCTGCACCTGCGGACCATCGAGACGCTCGCGCTTGCCATCGAAGCCAAGGATCAAACTACCGGCGAGCACTTGCAGAGGGTGCGTATATACGCCATGGAACTGGCGAAGGAACTGGGCTTGAGCGAGGACGAAACCGAGGCGCTGCGGGCGGCATCAGTGTTGCACGACATTGGCAAACTGGCAGTGCCCGAGCACATTATTTCGAAGCCCGGCAAACTGTCGCCTGAAGAATTCGAGAAGATGAAAATCCATCCCACGGTCGGGGCGGAAATTCTGGAGCAGGTCGACTTTCCGTATCCGGTGGTTCCGATCGTGCGCGCCCACCACGAAAAATGGGATGGCAGCGGGTATCCGAACGGGCTGACCGGGGAGGCAATCCCGATTGGTGCTCGCATTCTTGCTGCGGTCGATTGCCTCGATGCTCTGGCCTCGGACCGGCAATACCGGAAGGCGCTGCCGCTCGACGAGGCCATGGCCAAGGTGGTTGCGGATGCAGGCAAGAGTTTTGATCCACAGGTGGTTGCAATTCTGCGGCGCCGTTATATCGAACTTGAGAAGTTGGCCAATGAGCAGCCGCTGCAGGCTCCCCCGAAATTGTCCACGGATATCAAGGTCGAGCGAGGCTTGGCGCCCGCCGCGGGGTTTGAGGAGTCTGCGGGTCCAGATGCCGCCCTGTCCGGACCGGGCGGAGATTCCCTTACGCTGATTTCGGCGGCTCGGCAGCAAGGTCAGGAGATCATCGCACTCAACCGCCGGTCCGGCTCTGCTTTACGCACCGAAGACATTTTTTCTTTGCTCGCGGTACGGTTGAAACACTTGGTACCGCACGACTCCATGGCGGTCTACTGTCCGAGGAATGGCGTGCTCACTGCGGAATTTGTGAGTGGGGAAAACTTCCGGTTGTTCTCTGCCTTGAAGATTCCGCATGGAGAAGGACTGTCGGGATGGGTTGCGCAAAACCATAAGGCTATCCTGAACGGTAATCCGTCGGTTGAACCTGGCTATCTGAACGATCCGACGAAATACAGCACGCTGCGTTCGGCGCTGGCTGTGCCGATGGAAGGATCTGCGGGGATCACGGCCGTGCTGGCTCTGTATCGCGCAGATCAGGACGCGTTTACGGCGGACGATCTTCGGATTGTGGAGGCGATTGCTTCGGGGCTGGGAGTTGCGATCGAGAGCGCGGGCAAGCCCAAGGCTTCGGCAATCGGTGCGGGAGCGACGTAATCTCGCCGTTGCGCGGAATTGTACCCGCCACATCTGCCAGCCGAGTTTTCTCTTCTCTTGCAGCGCTTCACCAATGATTGCGAGGGCCTCACGAAGACGAGGAATATACTCATGATGAAAACGTGCCCTCAGCAATGACAAAACAAGCACAGAAGCCATTTGCTCATATTGAGGTCATCCCCGCCGCACCGGAGCAAGCACCGATCCTGGCGAATCTGCTTGAGTTGTACGCTCATGATTTCAGCGAGTTCCACGATGTCGTGATAGGGGCGGACGGAAGGTCGGCTACAAGTCCCTGCCGCTTTATTGGAATGAGCCTGGGCGACATCCGTTTCTGGTCAGGGTGGATGGCAAATTGGCAGGGCTGGCTTTAGTGAAGAAAGGGTCGGAAGTGTCTGGCAATGAGACTGTCTGGGATATGGCAGAGTTCTTTGTTCTGCGTGGGTACCGGAGGCGCGGAATTGGAACTCACATAGCGCATAAAGTGTGGAGGCGGTTTCCTGGCTTGTGGGAAGTTCGCGTGATGCAGGCGAATCTTGCAGCACCCCCTTTTTGGGCGGCCGCCATCTCCACATTTACAGGTGAGGCGATCCATCCTGTTCGCGCCGAGAAAAGCGGCGAACGCTGGACACTTTTCTCATTTGAATCCAAGCTCGTCGGATAAAGCGGGAAAATGAGACGGAGCATATCGCCCCGGCTTCGCGGTGGTAGAAAAACTGCACCATCTACTATCAGCGTTTCCCTGCTCCTCAGCTTTGCGCGGGCGGGGACGCCCGCGCCACTTTACTTCATTACTCCATCTCGAAGCTCACGTACATCAGGCCGCCATCGCGCTCGACTTGCAACACGACTGCTTCGCCAGTCTTGAGTGCGCCCACGGCGGCGCGGAGCGTGTCCATGGAATCGATTGAGGTTGTGTTCAGTTGGTGGATTACGTCGGCTGCCTGGAGGCCGGTGTCGGGCATGATCAGGTCGGCGGCCCGTCCTACCACGACGACCCCTGACGGAATTCGCAGTGAGCCCAAGCGGGAGCGCAGGTCGGCGGTGAGATCGATGGCAAGAACCCCCAGGCGGGGAATCAGGCTGTTTTCGGGATTGACCGCGTCGAGCAGTTCGTCCATGTGATCGCGCTGCTCAATCGCCGGGACGTAGAGAGTTTTCTTTTCGTTGCCGCGGAGAATCTCCAGCTTCACAATCTCGTCGAGACGGTGCAGGTACAAAGCGGCGGACAGCGACGGCAGAGTTTCGATGCGCCGGTCATCCGCTGTGAGAATAATGTCCTGAACTTTCAGACCAGCCGCCGCGGCCGGGCCATCCGGTGTCACGTCGTCCACTATAACGCCCCAATGCTGCGTCAGGTGCAGGCCCTCCGCCAGAGTAGGGGTGATCTCCTGCGCCCCCGCGCCAATTTCGACCTTATGGACGTGTCCGTGATTGCGCAGGCTGTGATATACGAAATCAACCACGCGAGCGGGAATGGCGAAGCCCAAACCTTCACTGCCTCCGCCTTGCGACAGAATGAAGGTGTTGATTCCCAGGACGAAGCCGTTCATATCCACCAGTGGGCCTCCGCTGTTGCCGGGATTGATGGGAGCGTCCGTCTGAAGGTAGGTGAGCGGCTTGGTGGGATCGGGCTGACGGGCGAGCGCACTGATTACTCCCATGGTGACCGAATTCTGCAGACCTTCCGGACTGCCGATGGCGAAGACGAGTTGGCCTACATGGGGTCGCTGCTGGCTGAGAAGTGGCAGGGTGGGCAGATCGCTCTCATCGATCTTGAGGAGCGCGAGATCGGTCTCTTTGTGCTGGCCCAGGAGGTGGGCTTCAAGAATCCGGCGCTTCCCGATCGGCACCTGGCCGGCGGGGTCGCCCATGGGCAGCGGCAGGGCGACACGAATGCGTTGTGCTCCTTCCACGACGTGGGCGTTGGTCATGATATAGCCGTTAGAGTCTACGATTACTCCCGAGCCCACGGCGTGTTGGCGGACGATGAATGCAGTCTGGGATCGATCTTCCTCGCGGAGCGGCCCGTATCCGGTGACGAGAATCTGCACCACCGCTGGAGAAACCTTGGCGGCAAGGCTTTCCAGGGCGACGTTGAGCTGCACCAAAACTCCGGGAGGCTCCGAAGGTTTAGCCTCGACAGCTCCAGGGCTACCTTTCTTCTGGGAGGGCTCTTGCGCAGGAGGTTTCTGACTGGTTTGTGCCAGAGCGCCCCCGATAGCTGCCAAGAGAACCGCAAGAATTAGAATGGGGAGAGAGCGGTCTTTGGCCATGCCGCTGATCCGAAACAGATTCGCCATGGGGATACTCCTCCGATTATGCCGAGAGATGCGTAAACAAAAACACTATCATGCGTGTCCCCGCCTCGATGTAAAGGTCGGTCGATCTGGTCGCGCAGCCGCGGGTCGAGACGTTTTACCAGGGGGGAACCTAGTTACTACCGTTAACTAACGAGTTATCAGGCTTTTACACGGGTGCCTTTCGTGATATAACCGCCCGTGAGCAGAAAAGCGGGACTGCGCCCCGCCAGGAGCTTGGTGTGACGACGTTGGCCTCATTCGCAGACGAGAAACAGAGAACAGGCCAGCCTAGAGGAGGTACCGTGGGGGAAGAAGCACGGACCGGAAAACGGTTCCCGCTAGAATTGCCGATCAAGATACACAAGGGCGAGAGCGGCGGAGACTCCGAAGGAATTACCGGGAATCTCAGCGCGGCAGGGGTGTACATCCGCGCCGATTCCTCGATGGAGATTGGTTCGCCGGTGGAGTTTGAAATCACGCTGCCCCCGGAAATGACGGGCGGTCAGGAGAATTTGACCATCCAGTGCAAGGGGCGAGTGGTGCGCGCCGACGCAACCGGAAGCGGTGGAGAAGGCCGCGGCGTGGCCTGCGTGATCGACTCGTACGAGTTCGTGAGGAAATAGACTTTCTTGGAGCGCTGACAACATGCTCAAACTGATTCTGGCCGATAACCAGGCGATCTTCCGGGCGGGCATTGCCAAAGTGCTGGCGGTGGAAGATGAGATGCGTATCGTGGCCCAGGCCCAGACGCCTGAACAGATGTTCATGGCCCTGGACAAGTTCCGCGCGGCAGTGCTGGTTGTGGCAGCGGGATTCCACAATGACTTTGCCGCGATCGTGGTCGCCGCAAACAAGGCGAAGACCCGCGTTATCGTGCTGGCGGACACGGGCGAGAGCGCGCAGCGGCACATGACGAACGGCGCACACGGAGTGGTCTATCGCAATGTGACCAGCGCGGCGCTGGTGGACTGCGTGCGGAAGGTCGCGCGCGGCGAAACCTGGGTGCAGGACGTTGCTGTGCCCAGCGAACTCACCGAGAACGACATGGTCGGATTACGAGTGCGCGACCGGCTGACCGCCAAAGAACTGCGCATCGTGGCGCTGATCGTGCAAGGCTACAAGAACAAGGAAATCGCCTCGCAACTGGGCACCACGGAACAGGTGATCAAAAACTATCTGCGCAACGTGTATGACAAGATCGGAGTCTCGGATCGGCTGGAGCTGGCGCTGTTCACCATCCACCACCGCATTCTGAATGAAGCTGCCGCCGCGACCACGACCGGCGCGGCGCCGCAACCGCCCGCGGGAGTCGCTCAGTAGTCTTATCGTCGTGAAAAAGGCCGCCTGCGGGCGGCCTTTTTCAATTTGTGAGCACAGGGGAGGCAACGCTCCAGAATCATCCTGATAGCGAGTTGCATCTATGGCTGATATGGAATTTCGACAGCTTGGCAAGTCTGGTCTGAAGGTTCCGGTGTTGAGTTTTGGTACTGGCACGTTTGGCGGGGGGAACGAATTCTTTCGCGCCTGGGGTGCAAGCGATGTTGCCGAGGCTACGCGGCTGGTTGATATCTGCCTCGACGCGGGCGTGAATCTATTCGATACCGCGGATATTTATTCAGACGGACTTTCCGAAACGATTCTCGGGAAGGCGATCGCCGGGCGGCGTGAAAGAGTCCTGATCTCGACCAAAGGGACTTTCCGGATGGGGCCGGGCTCCAACGATGTGGGATCTTCGCGCCATCATTTGATCCGGGCCTGCGAAGCGAGCCTGCGACGGCTGGGAACGGACTACATCGACATTTATCATCTGCACGGCTTTGACGCGCTGACGCCCCTGGACGAAGTCCTGAGCACGCTCAATAATCTCGTGACCAGCGGAAAGGTGAGATATATCGCCTGCTCGAATTTTTCCGGCTGGCACCTGATGAAGTCCCTGGATGTTTCCGACCGCTATGGCTGGGCGCGCTACGTTGGCCACCAGGTCTATTACTCGCTGATCAGCAGGGAGTATGAATGGGAACTCATGCCTCTGGGACTCGATCAGGGAGTGGGCGCTCTGATTTGGAGTCCGCTGGGTTGGGGCCGGCTCACGGGCAAGATCCGGCGCGGCCAGCCCTTGCCGGCGCAGAGCCGGCTGCATAAGACGTCGGAACAGGGCCCGCCGATTTCGGACGAGCATCTGTATAACATTGTCGACGCGCTCGATGATGTTGCCAAAGAGTGCGAAAAAAGCGTGCCGCAGGTGGCCCTCAACTGGCTGCTGCAACGGCCCACGGTGGCAACTGTGATTTTTGGCGCGCGCAATGAAGAACAGTTGCGCCAGAACCTGGCTGCGGCGGGATGGAGTCTTTCGCAGGAACAGATTGCCAAGCTTGATCGCGCCAGCGACGTGACGCCGATTTATCCGTACTGGCATCAGCGGCAATTCGCGGAACGGAATCCGTTGCCGATAAGCAGCGATAAGTGAAGTATTGGTTCTGCTTGGTGTGGAGCGCTCTGCACCTGACCACGGAGCGATCAGCCGATTTTCTCTCCGACCGATTTCGCTTGGGTGAACAGGTACAGATAGTCAGGTCCGCCGGATTTGGAATCGGTGCCGGACATGTTGAAGCCGCCGAAGGGATGCGCTCCGACCATGGCCCCCGTGCACTTGCGGTTGATGTACAGGTTACCGACGTGGAACTCGTGGATGGCGCGGTCAATCTTGTCACGCGACTTGGTGTAGACGGCGCCGGTCAGGCCGAACTCGGTGTCGTTGGCGATTTCGAGCGCGTGGTCGAAGCCGCGGGCTTTGATGACTGCGAGCACCGGGCCGAAGATTTCTTCCTGCTCGAGTTTTGATTTCGGCGGAATGTCGGCGATCACCGTGGGACGGATGAAGTAGCCTTCGCCGGGAGCTCGTTCGCCGCCGGTGATGATGCGTCCGTCTTTCTTGCCCTGCTCGATGAATTGGAGGATCGTCTTCATCGAGCCTTCGTTGATGACCGCCCCCATGGCGGCGTTCTCGGCGGGGTCGCCGATCTGAATTTTCTCAACGCGGGCTTTGAGTTGCTCGAGGAACTTGTCGTAGACGCGCTCGTCGACAATGGCGCGCGAGCAGGCCGAGCACTTCTGACCTTGAAAACCGAACGCGGATTGCGCCACGCCTTCTACGGCGGACTCGATGTCGGAGTCGGCATCGACGATAATCGCGTCTTTGCCTCCCATCTCAAGAATAGCGCGCTTGATCCAGACCTGGCCGGGAGCTTGGGTTGCGGCCACCTTGTTGATGTGCAGGCCGACCTCGCGGGAGCCGGTGAAAGCGATGAAGCGTGTCTTGGGATGCGCCACGACCGCATCGCCGAAGCTGGCTCCGGCACCAGGGCAGAAATTCACCACGCCCTCGGGCATGCCCGCTTCTTCGAGCAACTCGACAAACTTTGCGGCGATCGTGGGGGCATCGCTCGACGGCTTCAGGATGACGGTGTTGCCACTGACGATAGATGCGAGCGTCATTCCGGCCATAATGGCGCAGGGGAAATTCCACGGCGGAATGACGGCGCCCACGCCCAGCGGAACGTACATCAGCGTATCGCGCTCGCCGGGAAGCTGGATGGGCGTCTGCGCCTTGGAGAAGCGCAGGGCCTCGCGCGCATAGAACTCGCAGAAGTCGATAGTCTCGGAGATGTCAGCGTCGGCTTCGGCCCAGTTCTTGCTGACTTCGAAGACCGACCACGCCATGAATTCCATTTTGCGCTGGCGCAGCAGGTCGCCGACGCGGAACACGAGGCTGGTGCGCTCTTCCGCCGTGGTGCGGCTCCAGGATTCGAAGGCTGCGAGCGCGGCCTTCATGGCGGGCTCGACGTGGTCTTTGCCGGCTTTTTGATGGATGCCGACAATCTGGGACGACTGCGACGGGTTTAGAGATTTGATCTTATCGGTGGTCTTGACTCGCTTGCCGCCGATGATGAGGTCATACTCGTGGCCCAACTGGCCGCGAACCTTGGCGATGGCGGCGCGCATGCGGCGCGCGTTATCTTCGTTGCGGAAATCAAAAAAGGGCTCGGTGACAAACGGACCCTGACGCAGGGTCGTGCGCGACCGGACGGGGGCTTCTAGCGTTGCCATGGGAGGAATCCTTTCGAAACTGAGAGGATAGGGATTAGGGACTGCCTCGATATTTTACACCTCGGGGGCTTCGGGCTCTCGGCGTCCGGCGTCCGGCTTCCGGCTTCCGGCGTCCGGCTTCCGGGTCAGGAGCCGAGAAGTGAGTCGAGACCCGCCCAAGGCGGGGTGACCACTCAGTTCGGTGGGGAACGGGTTGGCGCGGCGCTAGGGATATGGGATCGATATTTTTTTCGAGACGTTCCGCCAAAGTACTGGTTTTAAAGGACTTGCCAGCTTGAGATATGCCGAGATACGGGCAAAATCTTGAGGCGCAAGGACTTACAGGCAAAATATTGCGGAATAAGGACTTAGCTTCTGGCTTTGAGTGGTGCCAGCTTTGTGCTGGGCTGGACTCGTTGGAAGATCCTTCGCGCATGTTTCCAATTTTGTGCTCTTCTGATTTCTCAGTAAAGGTCGTTCGTCACAAAAAGCGCGCTGAGGGCTGTGGAAAAAGGTGATCGCTGGTGCCGCACTCTTGCCGAAGGGCGAGGCCAATAGCCGGGAAGCGGCGAAAGAATGCAGCCCACGGCGCAAGCCGTGGGGGACTTTGGAAAAAACCCAATCACAGGACAAGATTGCCAGCCGTGTGAGGCAAGTTTCTTTCGCTCCTTCGGAGCTCGCTGATTCTTTGGCTTGTTTCCCACACGGCTTGCGCCGTGGGCTGCATTCTTGCGCCGCTTTGCGGCTAGGGCGGAGGTCTGACTCATATCGCAGAACCCAAAGTTCCAGCTCCGCCCGATCCAAGCGGGACTCGTCCTCGGCTTGGAGAAATCTCCACCCCTTCAGCAAGCTCAGGGCAGGCTCTAACGTCGCAAAGTGCGCGACGTTAGAATCGGGCACCTTGGCTCCTTCAATTCCCCATCGTCGTGCTCAACTCACGAGCGTGTGACCACTCCCGCCTTCATCGGCTCCAGGTGCGCGGTGAAGTGGCGCAGGAACGGCGCTTCGTAGGTCAGGCGCATGCCGGGGATGTTGTCGCGGTGCGCCCAGACTTCCAGAATGACCTCGACCACATAGTCGATGTGGCTCTGGGTGTAGACGCGGCGGGGGATGGCCAGGCGGACCAGGTCCATCTGGGCCGCGCCCGCGAACATTAAGGTGCCGATTTCTACCGAGCGGATGCCGCCTTCCAGATACAGCTCGGCGGCTAGCGCTACGCCGGGAAATTGGTCTGCGGGAATGTGCGGCAGGAAGGCGCGGGCGTCGAGATAGATGGCGTGGCCGCCCGGCGGCTGGACGATGGGCACTCCCTGGGAAGCGATGTGATTACCCAAGTACGCGGTCGAAGCGATGCGGTAGCGCAGATAGTCTTCTTCGAGCGCTTCCTGCACGCCGACGGCGATGGCTTCGAGATCACGTCCGGCGAGGCCGCCGTAGGTGGGATAGCCTTCGGTGAGTATCAGCAGATCCTTTTCCTGCTGGGCCAGCAGATCGTCGTTGGTGCAAAGAAAACCGCCGATGTTGGCCATGCCGTCTTTCTTGGCTGACATGGTGCAACCGTCGCCGAGGCGGAACATTTCCTGCGCGATCTGTTTCGGCGTTTTGGATTCGTATCCCTTCTCGCGCAGTTTGATGAACCAGGCGTTCTCGGCGAAACGGCAGGCGTCGAAGTAGAGCGGGATGCGGTGGCGTTTGCACAGGGCGCTGACCTGGCTTACGTTTTCCATGGAGACGGGCTGGCCTCCGCCGGAGTTGTTGGTGACGGTGATCATGACGAGCGGAATGCGTTCGCGGCCCACGCGCTGAATCAGAGCTTCCAGCGTGGGCACGTCCATGTTGCCTTTGAAGGGATGTGACAGGGCGGGCTGGTGGCCCTCAGCAATGACTAGATCAACGGCTTCGGCGCCGACGAACTCCACATTCGCACGCGTGGTGTCGAAGTGGGTGTTGTTGGGGACGACGTCCCCTTTCTTGCAGGCAACGCCGAACAGGATGCGCTCGGCGGCGCGCCCCTGATGCGTCGGGATGACGTGCTTGTAGCCGAAGACTTCCTGGATGGAATTGCGGAAGCGGTCAAAGCTTCGGCTGCCGGCGTAGCTCTCGTCGCCTTCCATGATCGCCGCCCACTGATGCGTGGACATGGCGCCTGTGCCGGAGTCGGTGAGCAGGTCAATCAGAACATCGTCGGCGGGCAGGAGAAACAGGTTGTAGTGGGCGGCTTCGAGCCGTTGCTCGCGCTGTTTGCGAGTGGTCCAGCGGATCGGTTCGACGCTCTTGATGCGGAATGGCTCGATGATGGTTTTGACTGGCATGAGGACCGTCCATTTAGAACGATTCGTGAAGGATGAAAACCTTCCATGATACGCCCGGTATTGCATCACAGCGAACAGCGGGATCGGGCGTCGTTCGGTCGCCGCAATGCAGCGCTCCCTACGGGCAGGTCAGGCGCGCCGTGCCGTGAACTTGCGGCGTCGTCAGATCCATCCGCGCCACGGGGACGTGCGGATCAACTGGCGCGTAGGCTTCGACCGTGAACGTGCCGACCACGGGATTGCACGAAGCCATTCCGCTCGGGCTCACAGTAATCGCTTCTGGCACGAGGTCGCTCTTCACCCAAGGGTTGCCCTCCGACCAGAGCACCGCCAGCGAGGAGACTTTGCTTCCATCCGAAAAGGTGCCGGTGGCCGTGAACTGCGCCTGGCCTGTGGCCGCAGCCGGGCTGATGCTGATGGATTTAAGCTGGCCGTGGTTGGATCCGCAGGAGAGAACTGACACCACCGCCAGAAGAAGCGAACCACAGGAAAGGAGAAGCAGGAGTTTGCGCATAGCAGCCTCCAGACGAAACGGGGAGGCGGTTGACCAGGCGGGAGGCCACCGCCTCCAGACTCATTGTAACTCCGGCGCAGTCGAAAGTCTCCAGGGCGGGCAGCAGGCGTGAATCAGGCCAAATGGGTGCAACCCGGATTCTTGGACCAAGAGCAGGCTGCGCACTCTCTCGTGCGAGCGCGTATTTCATCTACGTCTCAAAATTCCCGTTCGCGAGCAACGGACACCGGGTGGTAGACTCGAACGTTTTCCCAGGGGCAAAACGTTATGGAGATTCAACGAGTAGGCGTGGTAGGCGCGGGCACGATGGGCAACGGTATTGCGCATGTGTTCGCGCGGAGTGGATACAACGTCGTGCTGTGCGACGTGGAACAGCGGTTTCTGGATGGCGCGCTCCAGACCGTGACTAAGAATCTGGAGCGCGAGGTTTCGAAAAACAAGATCACCGCGGAGGCCAAGGCTGGAGCCTTGAGCCGCATTCGAGCGGTCACCGACCGTAGCCAGCTTTCTGACTGCGACTTCGTCATCGAGGCCGCGACCGAGAAGTTCGAAATCAAGTCGGAAATCTTTCGCGACCTCGACCGTCTCACGCGGCCCGAAATCATCCTGGCGTCGAATACGTCATCTATCTCCATCACCAAGCTGGCGGCGCAGACCAAGCGACCGGAGAAAGTTATCGGTATGCATTTTTTCAACCCGGTGCCGGTGATGAAGCTGGTGGAAGTCATCCGCGGGCTGGCGACGTCCGAGGAAAGCTTTGCCAGCGTGCGCGACCTGTCGGTGAAGCTCGAAAAGACACCCGTGGAGGTCAACGACGCGCCGGGCTTTGTTTCCAACCGCGTGCTGATGCCACTGCTGAACGAGGCTATGTTCGCCGTGATGGAAGGCGTCGCCACGCCCGAGTCGGTCGACGAAGTGTTCAAGCTGGGGATGGCGCATCCCATGGGACCGCTGACGCTGGCCGACTTCATCGGCCTCGACGTTTGCCTCGACATCATGCGCGTGTTGCAGAACGGGCTGGGCGATCCCAAGTACCGGCCGTGTCCGCTGTTGATCAAGATGGTAGACGCGGGATGGCTGGGGCGAAAGAGCGGGCGGGGGTTTTACAAATATTGATGATTGTTGATTCTTGATGGTTGAATGAAAACACCTGAGCAAGTCTCCAGCGCTGGGCGCGACGAGTGGTTTTACCTGCTGGCTGCTCTATGTGGCATCGGCACTGGCTGGGCGGACGTTGCGATCAACGATCTGCTGTTCACGGCGTTGCTGGTGCTGTCGGCATGCATCCTGCTCGGATTGCTGCGGCCGCGGTGGCCGTGGCGCTGGGTGGTGATGGTCGGAGTGTGTATCCCGCTGACCGAACTGGCTGCTTATGTGATTCTCACGGTGAAGCCGACGCGCGCGCAGGTGTATGGATCCTTCCTGGCATTTCTTCCCGGGATCGCGGGCGCTTATGGGGGTTCGATCATGCGCGGCGTGATGGATAATTTGAGGCAGGGAAAATAGGCAGGTGGCATTGGGCTGGGTGTGCGAGACAGTCTCCCGAACTAGGAGCCGCGTTCGGCTCGAACTGGAGGCCGACGGAGCGGACTGAGGGCGCCTTGGTGGCGCCGGGCTTCGCCCTGGCTTGGACAGCCGAGGCGGCTGTCGCTACATGGAGCGCTCTTAGGTATCGGCTAACCAGAAAGGAGGATTATTCACTTGACACAAGTGTTATTCTAATCCTGCCGTGACGGGGCTTTGAACGATATACTCGCGCCGGAAGCCGACGCAAATCGGCTCCCTCCCTTCCTGCTTAGCCTTCTCGAATTCCTCACTTTTGCACACGAAATACACATCCCCATCCACAGACACAACTACCCGTCGGATCACCTTATTTCCATACGCAATCAGGTTAACTTCTTTAACATCAACGCCTTGGATGATCATGCATTCCAGACTATCGATACTATTAAGCATTGTCAAAAAAAGTCCTTGCGTTCCGGCAAACATCTGGCATAGAGTAGTTATGGCATAGCGAGGTAAATAACCATGTCAGTTCAGGCATTGACTCCCGACCTTGGCGATAAGACCATTCCAGCCGCTTATACCTCTTTCAAAACCTTCTTGAGTGTCATCGAAACACTCGGCCAAGGCATTCCTAAACGGATTGATCGCACTATGTGGCGCACTCAATCGGGAGTGATTCAGAGTCAGATTATGATGGCGCTGCGATTCTTCAGTCTTGTTGACGAGGAAGATCGTCCGACGCCAGTGCTTCACCGACTGGTAGACGCTCCTTCGGATAAACGCCCTGAGCAGATTGGAGCGCTATTGCGGTATGCATACCACGACATCATTGAGCACGACCTGACGAAGATGACGCCTAAGATGCTCGATGAGGCGATGGAGAATTACCACGTCAACGGCGATACGAAGCGTAAAGCCGTTACGTTCTTCCTACAGGCAGCCCGCTTTGCTGAGTTGCCGATGCATCCTCTTCTGAGTGGAGCAATTCGCAATAGCTCTCCGCGGAAGCGTCGCAGTAGGCGCGATGGGGCTGGAGACTCTGAGGAGCTAAACACTCGAACCCGATCAACTGACGTAGTGACCACAAATCAGAATCGGACTCCTCCGAAGGTGGTGCAGTTGCGAAGCGGAGGAAGCTTGACACTCGCGATTGACGTGGATGTATTTTCTATGTCCGCCGAAGATCGCGCATTCGTCTTTGGAGTGGTGGATGCGCTCCAGAAATACGAGACCGGAGAAGGCAAATGAGAATAGCTATAGCCCTGACTTCATCGTAAGACTCACCGTGAAGCAGGGCCATAACCAGGAACACGAAGATCCACGTCAGCGGAATCTTGGCGGATGCTTCTGACGTGGACCGCAGGTGACCCCCTCAAAAACTTTGGAGGGCGTCTTAGCCGTGGTAGCTAACTCTCGCCTTATAAACGAGAGGCTCTTTCACGAGAGCGGGACGACGCATCCCCGCCCTCCGCCAATTGTAACGCGAATGCAAAATTATGGCTCAACCATTATGCCCCTTATTGAGGACGCCAATAAACTGATACTCAAAAACCTGCTGAAAGTGCATCGCGGCCGATGGGTTAAACCTGTCATGATTGGATCTCTTACGGATGCTCAGCTCGCCGATCTCAACGCTGAGAGGCAGAAGCGTGGCTTTAAACCGATGATCGGCCAAGTTGTATTTGTCGGGAAACATATTTACGACAGCAGGGTGAAGGAAGATGGGTATTCGTTCGATGATGTCATCGCCCAGATTTATAGTTCGATGCACGAAACAGCAGTGTTTAGCGAGAGTCCAAAGATGAGTGGCTTGGTGAGTTCAATAGAGAGGGCAGACGCCTATGGAAATCGCATTACAGATAATGGAGTGCTCGAATGCTCGATGAGATTTCCGCGACCAGAGCTTTATTCAGTGATCCCGAAGGGCGATCATAAGAAGCCGCCCAAAAATAATACGGACCGCGAAAGCGCGGCCCGTATTAAACTGTCAGCAGATTCGCCCGGGTAACTTCTTGCATGTCCGGCTGCACCAATCCGCTGCATGTATGATGCTCTACAGCATCGAAAGATTCAAGAGAGAAAAGAAAACGAAAGTAATAAAACGAAACATAATGAATTCATGCACTTGCAAGCGATTTAGGTTACCAGCGAATCTACAATGAAAACCGATAAGAGCCAATTCGACGAAGTTCTCAGCCGGATGCTCCAAAAGCCTCCACAGAAAACCTCTGAAATAAAGGGTCGCCCGAAGGCCCCACGCAAGCCTAAACCGTCCCGTTAAATGTCAGATGGTTTCAGCCCGGTTTTCTTGGCGATGCGTGCCAGCATGGGTGGGCCGAGTTCTTCGCTATCGGCGAACGACCATATGTAATTAGGAAAATTGGGATGCCTGATAAAATATGAGTATGCCCGACGATCTACATCCCAGCCATGAGCAGTTGATAAAAAGGTTAAGAACCGTCCAGAACACGCGGGCTTTTCAGCACGTAGACATCATCTCAATCACTGGTGCGTTCACTGACGACCAGCTTGAGAAATACGTTGCCGATAAGGAACGAGACGCTGCCCCTATGCGTAAACCCTTTACGACCGGTAAATAAATTCAAACTGAGGCACTACCG
>CABDXR010000204.1_pt1 | contig 21573 bp, 20 predicted proteins | sample 3421411 | NCBI WGS metagenome assembly CABDXR01 (sample SAMEA5534336, study PRJEB31848) | metagenome | biome: tundra; feature: field; material: soil | place: USA | collected 2013-05 | depth 0.15 m | reverse complement strand
TCGTCCGCATCGAGACTCAGAATCCAATTGCCCGACGCCTTGTCGATGGCCGAGTTCTTCTGCGCGGCGAACCCTTTCCATTTCTCGACGAACACTTTCGCGCCGAACGATTTCGCGATCTCGACCGTGTGGTCAGTCGATCCCGCGTCAACGACGATGATTTCGCCCTTGCCATCCGCGACCAGCGGTTGCACGCTCGCGAGCGCGCGTCCGATGTCGGCCTCTTCGTCAAAAGTAATGATGACAACGGAAAGGTTCATAGGTGGAGTGCGGCCATCCTGCTTTCACAGATGGTTTGCGAACTCGAAATTGTCTCACACCGCTTTCTGCCGAAATATGCGCTCAGCGGGTAACGAGGACGCCCTGCGCCACGTCACTTCCGACAGCAAAAACACAATCAGGATCAGCAACTCCGGTTCGATGGGATGGCGGTAGCGGGCGTGCGGAAATACGAAGTAATACACCGTCGGATACGTCAGGACGAGTCCCGCGAAAAGCCATGCCCCAGGCTGCTTCTGGCGCAGCGCCCGACCGAGTCCCCAAAGCGCCAGCACCGACGTCGCCAGAAAAGCTGAAGTGCGAAAATCCACGGGGGCGAGGCTGCCGGTCGCCCTTGGAACGCCGTTCCAATAGTAGAAGAAGCGCTTCAGGCTTATGACCGCAAAGCGCGCCGGGTGCTGGTGAATCCAGTCGAAGGTCAACCGTTTGCAGGACTCCGCATAAGCGAGTTCGCCCATCTGCTGAAACTTCTCAAGCTCCAGCCGGTTGAGGTTGGGCTGGAGGTAGGCCATCAGCATGCCGTCGGCGTAAGGGCCGTTGCCCAACCGGATTTGCAATCCGAAATCGTCGCGGAGAAAGACGAAGCGTCCGAAAACTTCGTAGTTCCGCACCAGCCAAGGCGTTAGAACCAGAAAGAACACCACGGAAGAAAGAGCGACTCCGCCCAAGGAGGATAGCCCTCGCCGGTATCTCTGCCGCCAAATCCAGAGGCCGCCGAAAGGCAGGAACGCGAGCATGGTGGGATTGGCCAGCGCGCCAACGCCGTACAATGCGCCGAATCGCACCCAGCCTCGCCAGCCTGGCCATTCCTGCAATTCCAAAGCAAGCAAGAACAGACAAGCCAGGACGAGCGGCGTGAAGGTTGTGTCCCAGATCCAATGAACGGACCAATACCAGACGTAGGGACAGAGGGCCCACGTGCCCGCAGACCATCGGGCGATGCGTTCCCCGAAGGTTCTGTGCGCGATGAAGAAAATCGGGATGCAGGTGAGCGTCGCGAACAGGCTGTTGATGCTCAGCAATACCCAGGCGGAAGCGTAGGTGTAGATGCCGAAGATCTTAAATACTCCGCCGATCATATAGGGATAGAGCGGCGGCTCCCAGGCCGTGGAGCCGGTGTTGCCTTCGTAAGGACTGCTGAAGCCGTGTCCGAGGGCGATCGACCGGCCCACGCGACCCATCTCCCAGCCAAACTCGAAGTGGTCGTCGCCTGGACGGGTTCGATACTGATGGAAGGCTGCGATGGCGGCAAGCTGCAGCACAAACGATAAAGGTAAGAGCCAGAGGAAGAACCTGGGCAATGCCGGCCGCCGGGGTGTCGCCATCGGGCGTAGTGTATCAGGCGAGGCTGAGTTCCAACCAAGTGCGGCGACGATGCGGGTATCCGGCCGCAAAGATTTCCACAGTGTTCCTGCAGGAACGTTTTGAGGTACAGAATTGTACGTACGCGCCCAACAACTTCAATCACGTCAACGCCGGCATAATCTTGTGGGGCAGGGCTCGATGCTACATTTGTCCTCCGGGCGGAGGCTGGGCCGGCGGCGCGGGCGTGGAAGACGGCTGTGCTGCGGGAGGCGCATCCTGACGCGGCGCGACATAAGGCACGCTGGGCAGGTGCGTGACCTGACCGCGGGTGGCGTCGGCGATATCGATTCCGGCGTGGTCGAGCAGCAATCCGGTGGCGCGATCGAGTTCGATGCGCGACTTCTCGTAAGCCGCCTTCGCCGAAACCAGATTCGACTCGCCGGTGGTCAAGGTGGCGGCATCTTGCAGGATCGCGGTCTGGGTGGTGAGGCCCACTTTTAATTTCTGCTGATCGGCGTCCAGGGTCTGGCGCGCCAGATCGACGGCGGATTGCGCTGCCTGCACCGAGACGCGGTTTTGCCGCACATCAAATTGCGCATTGCGAACCTCGATCCGCACCTGATTTTCAAGCTGTAGCTCACGCACCTGCGCCTGGCGGTATTCAAGTTCGGCGCGCACCTGGTTCGATTGTGCCAGGCGATTGCGAAGGGGAATGCTGAGCGTGAGGCCCAAGCCCTTATCGGGCGCGGTCGAATTTACAAGTTGGTTCAGAGTGCCGGCGTAACTGACCGTATTGGCCGTCTGAAACGGCGGCGGGGCAGTCGTGGGATTGAAACACAAGCTACCGCTGGTCGTGGAGCAGTTGGGCACCAGGGCATTCACATCGCCGCCCACTCCGGATCCGCCGTAATAGGCAAACGCCTGCAGGGTGGGCAGCATGGCGTTGCGCACGGCCTTGGTGTTGATATCGCGCGACTGTAAGTCAATCCGCGACTCCACCAGTTCGGCGCGATGGCGCAGAGCGTCGTTGATCAAGTCTTGTATGGGAGTGACCGGCTCTTGCAGCGGCAGTTCCATTGTCGATGTGGGAATGACATCAGCCTCGGCGAGCACCGGGTCCTCGATGCTGCGGCTGAGCGCGTTCTTCATGAGCAATTGCTGCAGTTGCAGGTTGTTCTGAGCCACGATCAGGTTCTGCTGGTCGGTGGCGACGGTGCTCTGCGAGCTCACGACCTGAATGGGAGCTACGGTTCCGACTTGTGCCTGCCGTTTGGAGTCATCCAGCGCTTTCTGGGCGTAGGTCAGGGATTCCTGCTGCACGCGAACATTCTCGTAGGCGTACACCAAATCCCAGTACATGTTTTCGATCTGGTCCACGGTGGTGATGATCTGCAGACGGAAAGCGACGTCGGAAATCTCGCGATTGTTCCTGGCGATGCGGATAAAGCGCGTGTTGGCCAGAAAGCCGAAACCCTGCAGCAGGTTCTGCGTGAAACGAAATTGGAAATTCGAACCCAGTTGCGGAGTGAGCAGGCTGGTAGGGTTGTTGGTGGTGAGGTGAGTGTTGTTGAATGCGGCAGTGAGTGTGCCTCCCCACTGGAATCCCTGGGTGTAGCCGAAGTTCGAGGTGTAGGTGTTCTGGGCCACGACCGGGACCGGGCTGAAGACGCTCACTGACTCCGTGTCGTTCTTGTCGAGTTGGAGTGTGCCAGTGAGCTGAGGATCGAAGCTGGTTATGGGCGACCCAATGCCGAGAGTCGAACTGACCAAGCCGTTGGTGCCGGTACCGGCGCCGCCGGCCGCGACGGTGGTGCCGCCCGTACCAGAGCCGACTGTGCCGCCGAGTCCGCCGACGCCGCCGCCCGGGGTGTTCTGCACGATGCCGGTATTGACGCCAAGAATGCTGGCGCCTGATTTCGCGCGCAGCAGATCAGCTTCGGCGATGTTCAGGTTATAGCGGGCAATGTCGAGATCGAGATTGTTCTCGAGCGCAAGCGCGACGGCGTCATCGATCGAAAGATAAATCTTGCCATCCCGCATGAGCGAGTCGATGCGCGGCGAGTTGCCCAGGTTGGGCGGCGCGAGTTCCTGCGGCGTGTAGGGTTGCAGCGCGTTGGGAAATGCAGAACGCGGACTCGAGTAATCCTTCAGATGAACGGCCTGGGGCTGTGCGGGCTGAGGCGCCGCTGGGGGCGTTGACCGTGCCGGCGAGGGCGGAGGGGGTTCTTGTGCCCGGAGCGACGTCGGACCTATCCCTAAGAATATGGCGGATGCGAGGTACAGCGGCCGCAGCCGGACAATCGAAATCAAACGCGGTAAACGCATGAGTCTTCTCCTTGCATAAAAGCGGGCTCGCATTCTTTCACGATGAGAATTCTGATAATGCCAATGTTGGATGCAGGACGCAAAAATAGGTCACTTCATCTTAGCGGGACAAGTTTCGCGGGAAGGGCGGGGGATTGTAAAGAATTGTGAGGAGGAAAACGAAAATGGCGCCGCTATCGGTCAGGAATAGCGGCGCCACGAGGGGCTGTGTTGACTAGGGTTGAGCGGGTGGCGTTGTCTGCTGAATGGCTGGCGTTGTCGCGGGCGTTTCCTTGCGCGGGGCAACGTAGGGAACGTTGGGCATGCGCGTGACCTGGCCACGAGCGGCATCGTCGATGCTGATGCCGTTGTGGTCGAGCAAAATGCCGACAGCGCGGTCGAGTTCGACCCGCGACTTTTCGTAGGCAGCCATCGCCGACATCAGGGTGGACTCCGCGGTGGCTAAAGCGCTTCGGGTTTGCAGAACCGCCGTGGTGGTCGAGGTGCCGAACTGATATTTCTTTTGCTCGGCATCGAGTGACTGTTGGGCATAATCCACAGCGGCCTTGGCGGACGCGACGCTGGCCTGATTTTGCTCGACAGCAAACTGGGCTTGCCGGACTTCGATGCTGACTCGGTTTTCGGTTTGCTGCAGGGCCATCTGACCCTGCCGGTATTCCAGTTCGGAGCGGATCTGCACGGCTTGGGCGGCGCGGTTTCGCAGTGGGATGTTGAGCTGCAAGCCCATGCCTTTGTCGGGCGCGGTAGAGTTGACGAGTTGGTTCAGGGTCGAACCGTAGCTTGTAGAGGGAGCGAGAGGGGACTGCCCTAGCGTTAGGTCTGGGGCGGCGGTGGCGCAATATGCCTGACCGGGGCTTTGGCATTCGTTTGCCGGATTCTGAGACCCGCCCAAGCCGGAGCCACCATAATAGGCAAACACGTCCAGGGTAGGGAGCAAAGAGCTGCGCAAGGCCTTGTTGCTGAATTCCTGGCTCCTTAACTGGATGCGGGATTCGACGAGTTCGGCCCGATGGCGGAGAGCGTCGTTGACCAGGTCCTCGGTGGGCTGAATTTGTTCGGTTTCCGGAACTTCCATCGTGGAGGTCGGAATCACGTCAGCTCCAGCGAGCGCGGGATCATGGAGAGTCCGGCTGAGTGCGTTCTTCATAACCAACTGCTGCAACTGAAGATTGGTCTTGGCAACCGTCAGGGCCTGCTGGTCCGCGGCCACAGTGCTTTGCGCGCGCACGGCTTCAATCGGCGCGAGACTGCCGATTTCGACCTGTTTCTTGGTGTCGGAGAGCGTCTTCTGGGAAAAAGTCAGTGACTCTTCCTTCACCCGTAGATTCTCGTAGGCAAAGACCAGATCCCAATACATATTCTCAATCTGATCAACGCTGGTGATGATTTGCAACCGGAACGCCACGTCGGACAGTTCACGATTGTTCCTGGCGATGCGGATGAAGCGATTGTTCGCGGCGAAGCCAAAGCCCTGGAGCAGATGCTGGGTTAGCCGGAATTGGAAACCGGAGTTCAGAGCTGGACTGACAGTCTGGAAGCCACTGTTGGTTGTGGTCCGGGTATTGTTGAAACCAACCAAGAGGTTGGTCCCCCATTGAAAGCCCTGGGTGTAGGAGAAATTTGCGGTGGTGGTCCTCTGCAGCGTTCCGGAGAACGGACTCGTCGGAATGAAATTGGCGTGATCGTTCTGGAACGTACCGGTGATGATCGGGTCAAAACTGGTGATGAGCGGCCCGAAAAGGCCACCTGCGGTCGAACCTACCAAACCGCCGGCGCCGGCACCCGCACCGCCCGCGCCGAGAGTGGTCCCACCAGTACCGGAGCCGACCTGCCCACCGATTCCGCCCACGCCGCCACCGGGCGTATTCTGCACGACGCCGACAGGTACACCGAGAATCTGAGCGCCAGCCTGGGCCCGCAGCACATCGGTGTCGGCGATGTTCAGGTTGTAGCGCGCGATGGCGATATCGAGATTGTTCTCGAGAGCCAGGGCAATCGCGTCATTCAATGAAAGATAGAGCTTGCCGTCGTGCATGAGAGCATCCATGCGCCCGGTGTTGGCTAAATTTGGCGCAGCCAGATGACGTGGCGTGTAAGGGCCAGCCGGATTAGGAAAATGCGACACCGGCTGGGCATAATTCAGCGCCGGCACGGGCCGCGCTTCCGGCGTATTCTGCGAGGTCGGAGCCGCGGGCGGTTCTTGGCCCCAGCACGCGAGGGTCAGGGTTGCGAATAGGCTTGCGGCGGCGGCGAGTCGTATGGTCGAGGCTAAACGTGCGAATGGCATCTACTCATCTCCGTTCGTTTAAGAACCAACTGATTAAGACCGAGGTACGAGAAAATGTTCAGATTCGTGACACTGCCAAACTGCCCAAAATAAAGTTCTGCTCAAGCATTGGTACGCAAAGGACCGCTGGAAGGTTCCGGAAAGCTGCGAGAAAAACGACCTTGTCGGCAGCCGCGCCTATCCTCGTCCTTGTTTCCTACTCTCGGTGTTTCCTGGGACGTAGAGATGGAGAGATATCCACCCTGAGACCGGGATTCCGCGGAAACCATTCAGTATATCTGACCGGAATGCGGCGAGAGTTACGCCGCGCTTATGGAACTGGTAAATTGCTGGCAAAGCCGGAAACTGGTTCGATGATTCAATCGCGACCTGGGACTCGAAAGAACGCCGCATGCGTAATCTCAAAGTGATTCTCTCCTATGACGGGGCAGAGTTTTCCGGCTGGCAGGTGCAGCCCGATGCCGCCACGGTGCAGGGCACACTTGCCTCAGCCATTGGACGGATTACCGGAGAAAAGGTATTGCCGCAGGGATCGGGGCGGACCGACGCAGGAGTGCATGCTCTGGCGCAGGTCATGACATTTGTCACGGAGTCTTCCGTCCCTGCGGGGAATTTTGTGAAGGCGATGAATGATATTTTGCCGGCGTCGGTGCGCGTGCTGGAAGTGACGGAAGCGCCGGCGAATTTCCACGCGCGGCATTCGGCACGGGCGAAGACTTATCGCTATCGAATTTATCGGGAATCGATCTGTTCGCCGTTTCTGGCGCGGTACGTGTGGCATTATCCGTACCCTCTGGCGGAGCAGGAGATGGCACGGTCGGCGACTCTGGTGGGTGGGGAGCATGATTTCACTTCGTTCGCGGCAGTCGATCCGGAGCGAGGGCGCGAGGACACGGTGGTGTCGAATGTCCGGAATATATTTTCATCGTCGTGGGAACGCCTGGGAGAAGAACTGGTCTACACCGTTCGGGGCTCGGGGTTTCTGCACCACATGGTGAGGAATCTGGTGGGCACGTTCATTCTCGTGGGCAAGGGGACGTTGCAGGTTGAGGATGTGGCGCGCATTCTCGAGGCGCGGAACCGGTCGGCGGCCGGAGCGACCGCGCCCGCGAGTGGATTGTATCTCGTCGGTGTTGAGTACTAGATTACGTACCAAGCTGCGCCTCTACGGACTAAGATTTGTTTATGGCTACTGATCTGCAAATCGCGGCGCGCAAGGTTGCGTCGGTGAATCCGGCGACGGGTGAGGTTTTGCGCGAACTGGAGTGTGCGGGCGAAGGCGAGGTCGAGGCTGCCGTGGCGCGGGCGCGCGCGGCACAGGCGGCGTGGGCTGAGTTGGGACTGCGACGGCGGATTGCGGTGCTGCGCGAGTTTCAAGGGAAGCTGTATGCGAAGAAATCCGAGGTGGCGACGGCCATCACGCGCGAAGTGGGCAAACCTGTGGTGGAAGCGCTCGTCACCGAAGTACTGGTGGTGTTGGATGCGGCGCGATTTCTGATCGACAACGCCTGGGGACTGCTGCGCGATGAGCCGGTGCCCCATGGGAATCTGGTCACTAAGCTAAAGAGCGGATGGTTGGTGCGCGAACCCCATGGCGTGATCGGAATCATCTCACCGTGGAATTATCCGTTTTCGATTCCCGCAACGGAAACCTTGGCTGCGCTGGTGGCGGGCAATGCCGTGGTGCTGAAGCCGTCGGAGTTGACGCCGCTGGTGGCGCTGGAGTTGGCATCGTTGCTGCACGCCGCGGGTGTGCCCGAGGATGTGTTTCAGCTGGTGGTGGGCGAGGGCCCGGCGGGGGCGGCGCTGCTGCGTTCGCCGATCGACAAACTGGTGTTCACTGGTAGCGTTGCGACCGGGAAGCGAATCGCGGCCGCGGCGGCGGAGCGCCTGCTTCCAGTGGTGCTCGAGCTTGGCGGGAAGGATCCGATGCTGGTGCTCGACGATGCCGATGTGGACGTGGCTTCGAGCGCGGCAGTGTGGGGAGCATTCGTCAATGCGGGTCAGGCGTGCCTGTCGGTCGAGCGCTGCTACGTGCATCGCAGCTTGTACGAATCCTTTGCCAAGGCGTGCGCGGAGAAGACGAAGCAGTTACGTGTGGGCAATGGCATGGATTCGCACACCGATGTAGGTCCGATGATCCAGGAGCGGCAGGTGCGGATTGTGGAATCGCACGTGGAAGATGCGAAGGCGCGTGGGGCGCGGGTTCTGGCAGGCGGGACGCGGTTGCCGCAACTGGGCATAAATTTCTATGCTCCCACCGTGCTGGCCGACGTGACGCAAGAGATGCGGATCATGCGGGAAGAAACTTTCGGTCCCGTGCTGCCGGTGATGGCGTGCGCGGACGATGACGAAGCGGTGCGGCTGGCGAACGACTCCGAATACGGGCTGGCGGCAAGCGTGTGGACTCGCGATCGTATGCGCGGCGAGCGGCTGGCACGGCGCATCCATGCGGGCACCGTCATGGTGAATGACGTGATTTCGTGCTTCGGAATCAGCGAGGCTCCGCACGGCGGCGTGAAGGCCAGCGGCGTCGGCCGCACTCACGGGCGCTTCGGGCTGGACGAAATGGTGAGGGTGAAGTATCTGGATATGGACCGCATGCCGGGCATGAAAAAAGTCTGGTGGCACGGGTACGGGGAGAGCTTCCGGCGGCAGATGGAAGGATTTCTGGATATGCAGTTCGCACGCGGCTGGGGAACGCGGCTGCGGGGGGCGCTGCGAGCGGCGGGGGTGGTTCGACGGAAGCAGTTGTGACTCGGCGCGTCCGGGCTGCGCCCCTTCGGCTTGCTGCCTGCCGAAGGGCGAGTGTCCTACGTGAGCTGTTCGTCGATGCGGTCGCCGTGGCTGGGAGGTTGCGAGATGACCAGAAAACGCACGGGGCCGGAGGACGGATTGCGGATCTGATGTCGCGTTCCGGGCAGGATTCGGACTCCACTTCCGGCGGGGATCAGCATGTTCTGGCCGTTGATTTCCATCAAAACCTCGCCGGTCAGGATGTAGAAGAATTGCTGGGAGCGCTCGTGGTGGTGGCGAATCTCGGCCGCGCCCGGGGGCATGAACTCTTCGATCACGCTCAGTTGCGAATCTTTCACGAGATGCCAGCCGTCGCAATCGACTCCCCAACGATAATGCTCGGCGTTGTCGCGGCTCATGGAACCGGGCGTGGCCGAACCTGCTGGGACTGAGCCTGCCTGGGGCGAATCCGTTCCTACTTCTTTCGCCATGCTTTTCGTCTCCTGCAGTCCAGTGTAGTCTTGTCGCCATGAGCAGGAATACTCATTCCAACTCGGCCGCCGATCCCAAGCGGGAACTGTTGCGGCACACCCTGGCCACGCTGGCCTATCGCGGCGCGAAAGCCGTGCGGCACACGCCGGAGGGCTTCGCCGAGTTTCAGGCCGGCGAGGGAGTGCGCACGCCGGGGCAGATTCTGGCGCATCTGGGGGATCTGATTGACTGGGCATTGTCGATTGCCATGGGCCGGCAGAAGTGGCAGGATTCGAAACCATTGCCGTGGGAGCAGGAGGTTGAGAGATTTTTCACTGCGCTCAAGAAGTTTGACGACTTCCTGGCCTCGAGCGAGCCGGCGCAGGTTCCGCTGGAAAAATTGTTTCAAGGGCCGGTTGCCGATGCGCTGTCGCATATAGGACAGATTGCCATCCTGCGGCGGATTGCACGCGCGCCGATCAAGGGAGAGAACTATTACGTGGCTGAGATCGAGGCAGGGCGAGTGGGCGCCGATCAGGCCAAGCCGAAGCGCGAGTTCTGACCGCGCAGCGCCGGCGAATTCGGCGTTGCCGCCGCACGTGTTTCGCCTGCAAGGTTTCGGTTACAATGACCGCGTAGGGCCGAATCTGGCGGCGTTTGGGCCGCTCGAACGAGGGGTACGTGCTTTGCCGACTGGCGAACTGACCGCTTCTGGAGCGCAGAATATTCCGCAACTTCCCCACCATAAAGTCAAGATCAAGAAGGCTGGGCAGCGCGCCTGCAACGAGAAAAATGAGAAGGGCAAATTCTGTGGCGGCCACTTGAAGCTCTGGTTCTACATGACCGACGTGGTCGAGCGCGAGTGCGGCGACGTCGAGAAGGCCTGGGGCCCGAAGGCCGAAGTGTATCGCTGCGAAAACTGCAAGGCGCTTTATCTGCCTACTCCAGGAGAAAGCAAGATCAATGTCGCGGGGCAGGGGATGATTTCGGTATTCGGGTTGACGCTGCCGCCGAAGGAGAAGTGAGGAAGCTTCTAGCTTCTAGCTGCTAGCTACCAGCCCGTAGGACGATTTCCATCTGGGGATCCAGAAAAATGGCCGAGCCTTGCTCGGCCGGACAGCCGAGGGCGGCTGTCCCCACATGAACCTGCTAAGAGCTAGAGAGCTAGAAGCTAGGAGCTAGAAGCTTTTTTGCATGCACACTCCCGACCTCATCTATGACTGGAACAAGAACCACCCTCCAGGGCTGAAGCCGGCGGGGCCGGTGCTGATCAACGACGAGACCCTGCGCGATGGGCTGCAGTCGCCTTCGGTGCGCGATCCCTCGATTGCGGAAAAGATTGAGATCCTTCATCTGATGGAGGCGCTGGGAATTCATTCTTTGGCGCTGGGACTGCCGGGAGCGGGACCGCGCGCGGTTGAGGCCGTGACGGCTTTGGCGCGCGAGATGGTTGCGCAAAAGATGAAGATTCGGGCCAACTGCGCAGCGCGGACGCACGAGAATGACATCCGCCCGATTGCCGAGATCGTGCAGCAGACGGGGCTGCCCATCGAGGCTGCGACCTTCATTGGATCCAGCCCGATTCGGAGATTCACGGAAGGATGGACCGACGATTTTCTCCTGCATACCACGGAAAAGGCCGTGCGGTATGCGGTCTCGCTTGGGCTCGACGTCATGTACGTCACGGAAGACACCAGCCGGTGCGATCCGGAGACGATCAAACGGCTCTATGCGACCGCGATCAACTGCGGCGCTCGGGCGATTTGCATCTGCGATACGGCGGGGCACGCCACGCCCATGGGTGCGCTGGCGCTGGTGCGGTTTGTGATTGCGGAAGTGGTGAAGCCTTCCGGCGAGAAGATTCGTGTGGACTGGCACGGACACAGCGACCGCGGCCTGGCGATTGCGAATTCGATGGCGGCGATCATCGCCGGCGCAAATTGCGTGCACGGATGCGCCCTTGGCCTGGGAGAGCGCGTCGGCAATACGCAGGTTGATCAGATGCTGGTGAACCTCAAGCTGATGGGCATTGCGCCCTGGGATGAGCAGAACCTGACCAAATTAAAGCAGTATTGCCAGGCCGTGTCGCGGGCGACGGGCGTGCCGATTCCGGCGAATTATCCCGTGGTGGGGGACGATGCGTTTCGTACGGCGACGGGTGTGCACGCATCCGCAATCATTAAGGCGTATCACAAGGACGATGTGATTTTGGCCAACACTGTGTATTCGGGAGTGCCATCGCATGTGTTCGGGCTGGAGCAGATCATCGACATTGGTCCGATGAGCGGAAAATCGAATGTGCTGTGGTGGCTGGAGCGGCACGGCATTCCGGTGACTGAGAGGGTAGTGGATCGCATCTATCAGCGCGCCAAGCAGAGCGATCACACGCTGAGCGAGGCACAGATTCTGGAGTGCGTGCCCGCAGCGGCGCAGAAGAAGTGACGCGCGCATGACTCCCATGCGACATGCGATTCTCGGTGCGGGCGGAGTTGGCGGGCTCGTGGGCGCTTGCCTGGCGCGATGCGGCGCGTCGGTCACCTTGGTGGTCAGGCGCGAGACGCTTCAGGGCTATCCCAAGCAACTTCGTTTAGAAAGTCCGTTCGGCAATTTCGCGGTGGATGTTGCGATTGCCGCGGAGGTTCCGCCCGCCGACGTCCTCTGGATTGCCGTCAAAGCCACGCAACTGGACGCAGCACTGGCTTCTTTCACGAAGCCGGACTTGGTGGGAGCGATCGTTCCCCTGCTGAATGGCATCGACCATCTTGCGGTGCTGTGCGCGAGATACGGCGCCGCGCGTGTCATTCCGGCGACGATCGCGGGCGAAACCGAGCGTGTCTCACCGGGGCACATCGTCCATCGCACTCCTTTTGCCCGATTGAATGTGTCTTCAGCTGGACGGAGTCTGCTCGGCTCGACTCTCGACGAGCTTCAGAAAATGGGGTTCGAATGCCGGTTCATGGAGGACGAGCAAACGCTCATGTGGGGCAAGATTGTGTTCCTCGCCCCGTTCGCGCTGACTACGACCGTTGCAGATCGAACGACGGGAGCGGTCATCGCCGATCCAGAATGGAAGCAGCAACTGGAATCATGCGTAGGGAAGCCTGCGCAGTTGCCTTGGCGGAGGGCGCCAAAGTGAATGCAGAGTCCGTCATTGCGGCGATGATGAAGATGCCTGCGAATATGCGCAGTTCCATGCAGAAAGACGTTGAGCGGGGCAACCCCCCTGAACTGGACGCGATCGCGGGACCAATTCTGCGCGGCGCTGCCCGGCACAGAATCGAAGCGCCGACGACAAAGAGTCTGGTGGCGGCCGTCGAGCGCCGAACCGGATCTTCACACTCGCTCAAGTCACACCCGAAGTGAAATATGCGGAAGTTCTAGCGCTATAGGACGTTCCCAAAGTCACATCCACGATGTGTGTGGCCTATCTTCCGTAACGCCTTAGGCAATCCCTATTCGGGTGCCATGCGTTGTAAACTTACGCAATACCTGTCATGAGCTCAACTCCCCCGCGCCCGGATTTGCCGGACCTTGCGCCCTCGGTGCAGCAGGAAGTGGCGCGCCTGGCGGCGTCGCCGGAGGTGCGTTCGGCATTCAACTGGTTTCGCACGCAGGAACCGCAACTGGCGCACTGGCAGATGGAAATGGCTCGGATCGCGGCGCCTCCGTTTGGCGAGTCGGCGCGCGGGGCGTGGCTGGCGGAGCGCTTCCGCGAAATCGGGTTGGACGATGTTCGCATCGACGACGTGGGGAACGTGTTCGGCACGCATCCCGGATTTGGCCGGCGCTATGTGGCGCTGAGCGCCCACATTGATACCGTATTTCCGGCGAACACGCCGCTGAATATTCGTCAGCAGGGAAGCCGCATCTACGGGCCGGGAGTTTCCGACAATGGCGCGGGCGTGGCGGCGCTGCTGGGAATTGCGGCGCTGCTGCGCACCGTTCGCATCCGGCACGCGCTGCCGTTTGTGTTTGTCGGAAATGTTGGAGAAGAGGGCGAAGGCGACCTGCGCGGCATGCGGCACATTTTTTCGACGCCACGCTGGAAGGATTCAATTGCCTACAGCCTGGTGCTCGACGGCGCCGGCGCGGACACGATTGTGGCCGAAGCGCTGGGCAGCCGGCGGTTTGAAGTGATCGTGCGCGGGCCGGGCGGGCACTCGTGGAGCGATTTTGGCGCGCCCAATCCGATTGTGATTCTGGCCAAGGCGATCGAAACCTTTGCAGCGACGCCGGTTCCGAGCACGCCCAAGACCACGTTCAACATTGGAGTGATTCGCGGCGGGACTTCGGTGAATTCGATTCCCGAGTCGGCCAGCATGAAGGTGGATATTCGCTCGACGTCGATGACGGAGATGGAGCGGTTGGAGCAATCGCTGCGCCTGGCGCTGAACCGCGCGGTCGAAGACGAAACCGTTGCCGCCGAGATGAGATCTTCGGTGCAGAGGCGGCCGGCCGGGGTGAGTTGCGAGGTGGTAGTGATCGGGAACCGCCCCGCGGGCGAGTTGCGGCCGGGAGCGCGGATATTGCAGGTCGTGCGCGCGGTGGATGCGCAACTGTCCAACGCGGCGCAGGTACAGCGGGCGTCGACCGATGCGAACGTTCCGCTTTCGCTGGGGCAGGAAGCGATCGCCATCGGCGGCGGCGGATCGGGCGGCGGGGCACACACTTTGCAGGAGTGGTTTGATTCCAACGGGCGCGAGCTGGGGTTGAAGCGGATTTTGCTGACGATGCTCGCGCTGGCTGGGGTCGGGGAACAAGTCTGATGTCAGGGGAGGCTTCATGATGCTGATACGGCGGGATGGCCGATTACCTCGGGGGCTAAAGCCCACATTTTTTATGGGGCTCAGCGGCACGGCTGAAGCCGCGCCTATTCCGAGGCGACTCCCGGCCTCCCCGAGCCGATTTGTGCCTTGCGCAATGGGGTTGCTGTCATCAGCTTTCGTGCTGTGTGCGCTCGCCTTGCTCGCTGGGCCATGCATGTCGCAGAACCCCTCCGGCGACGGAACGCCCGATGCCAAGCCGAAGGCGGATATCATTTTCGAGCACGCGAATGTTTATACGGGCGTGCCCGCCAACGCGCAGTTCAGTTCGATTGAGCGCGAGGAAGCCATTGCGGTGCGCGGCGATCGCATTCAGGCTGTGGGTAAGACTCTCGACATGAAAAAGCTGAAAGGGCCGCAGACGCAGGTGGTCGACCTGGGTGGACATTTCGTCATGCCCGGATTCAACGACGCTCATCTCCATCTTGACGATGCGGGAACTACGAAGCTGAGCGTCGATTTGACTGGCGTGCAGTCTCTGGACGAACTGCGCTCGCGAGTAGACAAGAAGGTTGCAGAGTCGAAAGCTGGAGATTGGATTCTGGGATCCGGTTGGGACGAGACGCTTTGGCCGGTAAAAGTGACGCCGACGCGCTGGGATCTGGACGAAGTGTCGAATGGACACCCCGTGTTCTTAGTACGAATCGACGGGCACATCGCCGTGGCCAATACTCGAGCGTTGCAGTTGGGCAGCATCACGCTGGCCAGCCGCAATCCACAAGGCGGCCGGATTGACCGGAACGAGAACGGCGAGCCTACGGGGATTTTGCGAGAAACCGCGCAGGCCTCGGTTCTGGAAGTGATTCCCAAGCCAACGCACCGGCTTCGTCGCGAAGGCCTGGAACTTGCTCTCGCCGATCTCGCCGAGCACGGAGTGACTTCCGCGCAGGATTATTCGCCGGTCTGGGAAAATTTTCAGATCTACGAGGAACTGGAAAAAGAAAGCAAGCTGACCGCGCGCATCACGGAATGGCTGCCGTTTGACGATCCCGTGGAGGAGTTGAGCCGGAAGCGCGAATCGCATCCGCAGTCGGACTTAATGCTGCACACCGGGATGCTGAAGGGTTTCATGGATGGCTCCCTGGGATCGCATACGGCGGCGCTGCTGCAGCCTTATGCGGATGATGCGAAGAACTCCGGCCTGCCGCGATACGATGCCACCAAGTTGAATGACATGACCAGGGAGCGCGTGCTGGCAGGCTTCCAGATCGGCTTTCACGCCATTGGCGACCAAGGCGTGCAGATGGCGCTTGACGCCTTTGCCGGAGCCGAGAAGGCGGCGCGCGAGGCTCACGTCAGAGCGCCCAATGGAGGCGACGAATTTCGCCTGCGAATCGAACACGCGCAGGTCACAACACCGGCGCAGGTCGCTCAGTTTAAAGCGCTGAAAGTTATCGCGTCGATGCAGCCCAGTCATCTGCTGACCGACATGCGCTGGGCCCAGGACCGCTTGGGACCGAAGCGGGCGGCAACTTCATACGCCTGGCTGGCTTTTCTGAATAAGGGCGTGACGCTGGCCTTTGGCACGGATTATCCGGTGGAACCGGTCACGCCCTTCCGCGGGCTTTACGCAGCCGTCACGCGCCAGAGCGAGAGTGGCAAGCAGGAATATTTCCCCGAGCAGCGGCTCACCATCGATCAGGCAATCGCCGCCTATACCACGGGTTCGGCGTTTGCGGAGTTCGAGGAGAAAGAAAAGGGCAAGCTGGTGGCGGGAATGCTGGCGGATTTTGTGGTCCTCGATCGCGACGTGACCTCGGCCTCGCCAGAGAAGATATTGGCGACCAAGGTGCTTCGTACGGTGGTGGGCGGGAAAACGGTGTACGAGGCGAAGTGATTCCCCAGTCCTGCTAAGGTATCCGCAACAATACTTTTCCCAATAGAAGCATAAAACGGTTTCGAAGGTTTATGCGTCTAATACTGGAAGCCCTCAGTGTAGGCATCGCCCCGGACGCGCAGCCCGGCCGCATTGTTCCAATGGGTATACTATAAGAGTTTAAACAGTTTCGGAGGCAAGTAGACATATGGATTCGGGCGCTATGTGGATGCGCATGAAGGCTCATCGCTGGGCCTATACCCTCAGTATTCTGGCGACGCTGTCGGTCGGCATTCTGATCGGGACGGTGATTTCCTACGGGGTCAAGGGGAAAGAAGGGCAAAAGAGTGATGCGACACCGCTCACTCTGCCTTCCCCGCAGCAGATGTCGAACACTTTTTCGCAGATCGCGAAACAGTTGGAACCGAGCGTGGTCAATATCAATACGGAATCGACCATTAAGAACGTGCACCGGCGCCGGGGACAGAATCCCGACGACGATGACAGTGGTGGCGGCGGGATGGACGACTTTTTCAACCACTTCTTCGGTGGTCCCGGCGGCCAGGCTGGCCCGGGGGGCCCCGGCGATGGCGCGATCCGCGAGCGCTCGCTGGGTTCCGGTGTCATCGTCGATCCCAAGGGATTCATCGTGACCAACCGGCACGTAGTCGAAAAGGCGGACCGCATTCGGGTCCGATTCGAAGATGATCCGCCGGGCGTGCAGCACGACGCCAAGGTCATCGGCACCGATCAGGAGACGGACCTGGCCGTGATCAAGGTCGACATGGACCGCGCGCTGCCAGCCGCGAAGATGGGCAACTCCGACAGCATGCAGGTGGGTGACTGGGTCTTGGCCGTGGGCAGCCCGTTTGGATTGTCGGAGACGGTGACGGCGGGAATCGTTTCGGCCAAAGGCCGTGACATTGTGCCCGGCCGTCAGTTCCAAACTTTCATTCAAACCGATGCGGCGATCAATCCGGGCAACTCGGGCGGACCGCTGGTGAATATGAACGGCGAAGTGATCGGCATCAATACGGCGATTTTGAGCGAGACCAACGCCTACGCGGGCGTGGGTTTTGCGCTGCCGTCGAAAACCGTGGTCGATGTTTACAACCAGCTGACTGGCCCGGAGCACAAGGTTTCGCGCGGTTCGATTGGCATCATGTTTGACGCGGTGGAGAATCCGGCGATTGCGCGCGTGTACGGGTCGGGAAGCGGCGTCACCGTCTCCAGCGTGGTGGCGGGCAGTCCGGCCGACCAGGCGGGGTTGAAAGTCGGCGACACGATCACGAGCGTGGATGGCAAGAAAGTCAGCAAGGGCTCCGAACTGGTGGCCGACATCGCCTCGCGCAAGCCAGGGTCGAAGGTGAATCTGAGCTTCCTGCGCAACGGCAAATCGCAGGAAACTACGGTGACCATTGCGGATCGCGCCAAGCTGTTTGCCGCGCGCCTGGGGGACGAACAAGAGAACGGCGACGAAAGCACTCCCAAGCAGAGCAAATTCGGTGTGACCGTTCGCAAGGTGACGCCCGAGATGGCTGACCGGCTGGACATGGCCGCAGGCAAGGGCGTGATCGTGCAGGACGTGAAGCCCGGTTCCTTTGCCGAAGACGTGAACCTGGGACGCGGGGACATCATCCTGGAAGTGAATAAGCAGCCGGTCAACGGCGAGGAAGAATTCGCCAAGATCGAGACGAGCCTGAAGAGCGGGCAGGACGTTGTGTTCCTGGTGCGGTCGCGGGGTTCGTCGCGGCAGGATGGGACGATCTTCCTGGCCGGTACACTTCCGTAACTTCGAAGGCCCAACGGGAACTGGCACTGTAGCCTCCTATCGAGGATGATTACAGTGCCAGCGTCCGGATGGGCTTTTCATTTTGCAGGTGTTTGGGTCCGTGCAGATTTCTTAAGGGGAAGGTTCCGCATTGGCGGTTTGGACTGAAATCCGGAGAGCACGATTCGTCACCGTGTGTGCTCTGGTGGTGATGTGCGCATGCTGTGCGGCGGCCGCTCGCCAAAGTTCAACCAGCGATGCTGCGGCGAAGAAGCCTGCGACCACAAAGTCCACCGCCCACAGACATCACAAAACCGGCGCAAAAGCTGCTTCGACGTCGGCCGGGGCGACGAAATCCGGGAACAAGACCTACACGGCGTCGACGGGAAAACGCACCTCCCGAAGGAAGTCAAAGCGTACCCGCGGCCAGCAAAAAATCGATTCCGAGAGAGCCCAAGCCATTCAGGAAGCCCTGATCCGCGAACATTACCTCAGCGGGGAAGCTACGGGCACATGGAACCAGGCCAGCGAAGAGGCCATGCGCCGCTACCAGGCCGACCAGGGATGGCAGAGCAAGACAGTGCCCGACTCGCGGGCGCTGATCAAACTAGGTTTGGGGCCGAGCAAAGACCATCTTTTGAATCCTGAGAGCGCGATGACCACCGTGCCGGATGCTCCACGGGCGCAGTCGATGCCTACGACGTCGCACAGTGCGCCTCCGACAACGGATCCCGCGCCCGCTCCGAGTTCCCACCAGAGTGATGCTTCCCGCCCGCAGTGACTGCCAGCACTCACATTCAGCATTCCGCATTCAACCAACACAAACAAACGGACATCGTAGGCTGATCCGCACTCTTTTGCTTTTTGTTGGTACAGCCCTCAACTGGCTGAATGCTGACCGCGATTGCTAGTTCTTCCGGTAGCTCGTCAGCACCGGCCGCGGGAAGTAGGGCAGTGGCTGATTGGTGATGATGGCGCGGGGATTCCCTTCGACCATGGCCTGGGCAACTTCTTCGCCGCAGATTTCGCCGGCGGCATCGCGCGCAGTGGAAAGAACGGGGACACGCTTTTCCGTGTCATGCGCATCGGTAGCGAGCACGTGTACGGCCTGGTGCTCGAGCAGCCATAGCGCGGCGCGTCGCGTGCGTTCGCCCCAGAATCCAGTCAGCGCCGAGCCCGTCATCTGAATAACGCAGCCCTGATCGGCCCATTCCGCCACCCGCTGCAGATTCTCGCGCAGAATGGGGTTGCGCTCGGGATGGGTGATGATCGGCGTGATTCCACGGTTCCCCAGCTTGAGGAACGTATCCGTGGTCTGCTGCGGGACACTGTAGTTGCTGAACTCGACCAGCAAATAGCGCGAGTCTTCGATGACGTACCGGGTGGGATTGGCCAGAGCGTCCTGCAGGTTGTCGTAGGACAGGTGAAAGTCGCAACCCAGGCTGAGGGTGGGCCTGTCGCCGACTAACTGCTGCAGATGGGCAACCAGTCCCCGCAAATATTCGCGATCGTAGTGATAACGATCATTGGCGTGGGGAGTGGCGACCATGTGAGTGATGCCGTCGGCCGCCGCCGTGCGGCACATGGCGACCGAGACGTCCCACGATTTGGGGCCATCATCGACTTCGGGCAGGATGTGAGAATGAATGTCGACCACGATCGTAGAAGGCGCACGCCCAACCTGCGTCTAACTGATTTAAGCAGATTCGCCAATAAAAGGCCAAGCGGCGGAGGAGTTGGTAGTTTACTGTCACGCCCGAGGTTTGACAGTCATGTCGCGGGCATGCTCGGGATGTTGATCGCAACCGGCTTGGCGATGGAACACTGGATCGCGCTGCCTGTGGCCGTCGTTGTCTTCATGGTTGGCCTGATGATCCGGGTGCGCAGCGAAGAAAAGTTGTTGTGCGCCGCTTTTGGCGAGGAGTTTGAGGCGTATGCCCGGCGTGTGCCTGCGGTCATCCCCGGGTTTTATTGAGGACTTTGTGCGAGCTACCAGATCGTCGGAACCGCCCGCGACTTGCGGATTTCGCGGTCGGCCGTGAGCAGGGACAGGCCTTCGACCAGTGCAGTGGCGCCAATGATGCGATCGGAAGGATCCTTGGAATAAGAGGCGGGCAGCGCAAGTGCCTGCATGCAAATGCGGCCTGTCATAGGTAGGACTTTGAATTTACGCTCTACTTCCGACAGAAACGATTCGAGGTTTGCGCGAAAGTCGAGCCGGCCCAGATTGGAAATACGGGTCAACTCGAGCAGCGTCATATCGGAAATTGCCAGGCCGCTGGCGTTCTGGCGCGCATGATCGATCGCCGCCTTTGCGTTTTTTGAGATTCGGTCTGGATCAAGGCCAAGCCAGACCACCACGTGCGTGTCGAGGAGAATCAATAAAGATCACCCCACTCCTCAGGAGTGAACGCGGGGGCGACGACGTCGCCTTTGATGGTGCCCTTCCCCACGAAAAAGCCATAGATGTCGTCTTTTTTGCTGTCGACAGGGACGAGTTTCGCAACCGGCTTGCCGCGCTTCGTGATGACGACGGCTTCGCGCTTGGATTGAACTTCATCCATTACTTTCAGGCAATGGACTTTGAACTCGCCTGCGGCCATCGTCTTCATGGGGTATCCTCCGATCATGGTCATTATACCATGGTCATCTGGAAGATGTTTTCCTCATTGGATTTCGAAGCGAGCTGCGGCAAGAGCGTACTGCCCACGCTTCTCAGTAAGGGAGTCATATTGTGTGATGTAGTTTTCGATAAGCTCTTGGGTGGCTGGGTGATGCAAGTGACCTAGGCCATGGAGTGCAGCGTCCTGGCAGATTTCTGAATCATTTTGCAAAAGTTCGGCCAGGACCTCGAACATTACATCTTGCATTGACATGTCTTCGCCGCCGCGCTGCCGGTCTCTGTTTCCGCAGTGCCATTCGTAGCATAACGAATCCTACCACATGAAAACGGACCCTTCTAAAGGCTCGGTCGCGAAAAGCTGCTTAAACAGATGCGTCATGGATCGGATCCATTCACGACGCGCCAAGAAAGGCAACTCTGCGTTCCAGATCAGCCGCTGCACCGAGCAGTCTAGGGAACCTCCGTGAATTGCCCAAAAACCCTGATCGAGTTGAGCCTTTGAGTATTTTCGGACAAGGAAATCCGGATCGCGGAATAGATGAACGTAGAACTCGCAAACGCGCTGGGCATCGAAAATGACCTCAACATCGAAATAGCATGGATGGTAAGGGCCTTCCTGAATTCGAATGTCTCGATCGAAGAGGAATGAAACGAATTCCTCATATGAAAATCCGCTTATGTCGATTTCTTCACGTTTGCTCATGCGGTGACGAAAGGCGATATCTCCGCCAACGAGTTTGGTTAAATATTTCCGTACCGCTCCCGAATGAACTCTGCAATTCCCGCGTAGGCCTTGGTCAGCGTCTTCTCGTCCGGCAGGAATACGATGCGGAAGTGCTTCGTGCCCGGCTTCTGGCCGAAGCCGGAGCCGTGCACGACCATGACATGTTTTCGGCGGATGAGTTCCTTCACGAATATCTCGTCGCTCTCCGGGATGTCGATGCGCGGGTAGGCGTAGAATGCGCCGCGAGGGGCGACGCAGCTTACACGCGGCGTCGCCTCGCACCATTTCTGGGTGAGATCGCGGCGGGAGCGAAGTTTGCGCTGCACTTCAGCGAGATGGTCCTGCGGCCCTTCCAGCGCGGGCTTGATCGCGTACTGCTCGGGATGGTTGGCGCAGAGACGCGCTCGCAGCAG
>CABDXR010000193.1_pt1 | contig 21997 bp, 12 predicted proteins | sample 3421411 | NCBI WGS metagenome assembly CABDXR01 (sample SAMEA5534336, study PRJEB31848) | metagenome | biome: tundra; feature: field; material: soil | place: USA | collected 2013-05 | depth 0.15 m | reverse complement strand
TGAAAGAAATGGTAGGCACGAGGAGACTCGAACTCCTGACCTCTACCGTGTCAATGCAAGCAGGCTAAGAATATCAAGGACTTAGAAGAATAGGAAGCCGCCCAAAGTCCTTGATTTTGGCTGAAAAGATCAAAGTTGTGGATCGGGTGTGGATCAGGTTCGGCGTCCTTAGCAAGTACCTCGCCCACTGCCACGAGTAGAGTCCATGACTCCTGCGGCCCGTGGAGCACAATGACGAATACAGTTATGTGGCACCGCTTCCACATGCCGTAGTTGTTTTTGTCGCCCCGCTTGTGATAAAGGAAGGGGATGATTTTATTGAGGGAATGGACACACAGCTTAAGGGCAGTACTGCTGATCGCGTTGTTGGCGGGCGGGATCCTGCACAACGCCAGCGCAGAGGATAATGGTCTCGAGCGCACGCCCGTTCTTGGCTGGAGTAGCTGGAGCTTCCTCCGCAAGAATCCCACGGCAGACATAATGAAAGCTCAGGCACTCGCCCTGCATAACTCCGGATTGCAGAAAATCGGGTACCAATATATAAATCTCGACGACTTTTGGTATCAGTGTCCGGGACCGCAAGGTCCGAACGTCGACCCTTATGGCCGCTGGATGACGGACTCATCTAGGTTCCCGGCCCAGGGGGATAGCGATGGCATCAAGGTGGTCGCTGACTACATCCATAGCCTGGGGATGAAGTTCGGAATTTATGTCACGCCGGGTATTTCGAAGCAGGCGGTCAGCCGGAACACGCCCATTAAGGGCACATCGTACACGGCTGCGCAGATTGCGGAACCGTCCGTAGAGGAGAACAACTACAACTGCAAGGGCATGGTCCGCATTGACTACAGCAAGCCCGGAGCGCAGGAGTATACGAATTCGTGGGTAGATATGCTCGCGGCGTGGGGAGTCGATTACATCAAGATTGACGGCATGCAAGACAGCAACGCCGCTGACGCTAAGGCGTGGTCGGATGCGATACGGCAAAGCGGGCGGCCCATGGTCCTGGACGTCACGCAGGGGGACCTTACAACCGCGATCGCCCCGACATTGATGAAGTATGCCAATCAATGGGAATTCGCGCCCGACGTCGAATGCTATCGCTGCGAAAAGCATGGCAGCAGCTATCCGCTGACGAGCTGGGCCGACGTTGCCAAACGCTTCAACTACGTGGCGGAGTGGCAGCCTTACGCTGGTCCAGGCGCTTTCAACGACTATGACTCCATTGAAGTAGGAAATGGCAGCAACGACGGGCTGACTCCGGTCGAGCGCCAGACTCAGCTCAGCCTGTGGGCGCTTGGGGCGGCACCCCTCATCCTCGGCGTCGATCTTACTCACCTCGACCCAACGGATCTGCAGAAATATCTGGAGAACTCCGCAGTCCTTGCTGTCGACCAGGATTCGATCGCCGCGAAAAGGGTGCTCAATACCGGCAACCAGCAGGTGTTCGCCAAGAGGGAACCGAACGGAGACACGATCGTCGGTTTGTTCAACACCGGCGGGAAGGCAGAGGAAGTCTCGGTTCCAGCATCCACCGTAGGCCTCCCGGAAAACGAAAGCGGCTATTCCTTACATGACCTGTGGACCGGCGAGACGAAGAAAACAAGCAGCACCATCAGTGCTGTTGTTCCATCGCATGGGGTCGTCCTGTACCGCATCAGGGGACTTTAAACTACTCGATTGCTGACGACCCAGTCTGGATCGCCAACTAGAATATTCTTCAAGCGCTATCTCCTTTGACCCGCCTGATTTGCAATAGCCCAAAATGGCGCCCTCGATACAAACGGCAGCAAATGCTGGGAAATCCGAATATGGCGATTTTGAGTGATATGGCGATATTTCGCCAATCATCGACGGGAGTCCCACCGGAGTGTCCGGTTGCAAGATTGATCACTAGATTTGGCACTCGGATCGTCGAGGGTAGCTATGCCTCGAACCTTGGCTTGACCCCTCAAAGTGTGACTCAAGCTTTTCGGAAAACGTATGAAATTGAACAGTATTCTCACCCCGGCGATAGGTAATCTCTGCCCGTTCGAATCGGAATGCGGTCATGGGTTAGTGGCGGGAAACCAGACGTTTAGACCCTCACGACCGCGTCAATCACTGCAAGAACAGATTGCCCGTTGGCGCTTGGGGGAGGGCCAGCGGGCACTTTTCTACACATCGTTGCATGTGCCACCAGAATTCATGCCAGTCCGCCAAGAAATGTCGGCAACCAATCAGGACGAGCACGGTTAGAACCAGCGCCGGAATCGGAAGATACAGTCCTCGCTTACGGCGTGGCTGTAAAACTGCAACGTCAACCTGACATCGCTGGCCGGCATCGATTTCTCCGGTTGGAGACACGGGGTCAAATGACCGTCACTTCTATCCCGGACTGTTTCAGTGCGTTCAGGTCGGCTTTAGAAATACCTCGGTCGGTGATCACGTGTCGGATAGCGGAAGGCCGGTCAATCAATGACAAGCTGCGCTTCCCGAACTTGCTGGAATCGCAGACTGCTACCACTACTTTGGCCACGTCCATCATCGTGCGGTTTACCTTTGCTTCCAGGAGATTGGGAGTAGTGAGTCCATATTCAACATCGAAACCATCCACCCCGAGGAAGAGCACGTCTGCACTCAACCGGCGCAAGGCGCCTTCGGCGATCGGTCCCACGAGGGAAAATGCGTTCTTCCTGAGATTACCGCCAGTCAGAACTACGTCCAGGTTGAGACCAGAGAGTTCCACAGCGATATTTACTGCATTGGTGATGATTGTCACGTTCTGAAGGTTCCGCATCGCACGGGCAATGGCAGTAGTGGTGGTGCCCGAACCCAGGATCACTACTTGTCCTGCCTCTACCATACGCGCAGCGGCTGGAGCAATCTGTAACTTTTCGTTGCGGTGCAGCTTCTCTTTTTCCTGCAAAGCTGGGTCTTCCAGCACCCGTAATGCCCCACCGTGCGTCCGCTGAATCCGGCCTTTGGCATGGAGGCCCCCTAGATCCTTACGAATCGTGACCGCGGATGTCTGGAAATGCTTGGCCAGATCCACCACTAGCACGCGGCCGTCCCGGTCCAACGTCTCGAGGATTGCTCGCTGCCGTTCTTCGCTCAGCATTCAGAGACTCTCCATGGTGAACGGTTTCACTGAATACAGTATTCGCTTTCCTCTTTTTTTGTATCAGACTCTTGGTTCTGTCCATTACATTGAGCCCTATACGCCTCGAGATGAGTGGGAAGTAATCGCAATTTATCGTAATGAATCGTTATTCTCGTAGCGAGAGTCAATCGCGACTCACCTCGATTTGCCAGTTCTAGCAAGTATCGGAGATATAGTATCTCCGGAAACACGGCCTGGCCAAGCCACTCCCGGGGAAAGGATCACGGAATACTGACCGCCGGAGGACAGGCTGCAAGGATTCGATGGGGTGCCGATCGCGATTGGCGCCCCCTCTCAAGATGGGAGACAATCCGAAAGGTAGTTGGCATGTAGGTTTCGGACCTTTTAATTGGAGGGCTGAATTGATATCCCTAATCTCGAAGCGGATGTTGCTGTCCCTGGCTACGACTGTGCTGGCCGTCTTGATACTGCTCGCCTCGGTGCTCCTCTCGGGTTCATCATACGGAACCAAACCCGCCTTGCCACCGGCGACCGATCTCGCGAGCTTTTCCGCCCTGGCGCCTATTGACGCGCACGTTCATCTTTACAAGGATGACCCGGCTTTGGGGGCTTTCCTCAAGCGTCTGAACCTGCGCGTTCTCGACATCATTGTGATCGATGACCGTGATCCCTTCGGCAAGGAGTTGGAGCCGCAGCGGAGCGACGTGCTCAAGGTCGTCCACGCCACGGGGGGCCGGGCGCTTTTCTGTACAACCTTTAGCCCTTACGACTTCGAAGATCCGGGATTCGCCCAGCGCACGATCCGCCGGCTCGATGCCGACTTCGTAGCGGGAGCAATCGCTGTGAAGATTTATAAAGTCATGGGCATGGAGATGAAATCGAAAGCGGGAAAATACGTGATGCCCGACGACCCTGCCTTCGAACCCATCTATCAGGCTATTGCCGCCCACCATCGCACCGTAGTCGCCCACATCGCGGAGCCGGATTCTTGCTGGCAGCCCCCAAACACCGCCAGCCCCGACTATGCGTACTACCAGCAGCATCCCGAGGAATACGCTTACGCTCATCCCGAGTGGCCCTCGAAAGCCACTATCTTGGCGGCGCGGGACCACTTCCTCGCCAAAAATCCAAAGCTGCTGGTAGTTGGCGCGCATCTGGGCAGCATGGAAACGGATGTCGATGAGATCGCGAGGCGCTTCGATCGCTATCCAAACTTTGCCGTCGATACGGCGGCCCGCGTTGAATACCTGATGATCCAGCCGCGCGACAAGGTGCGGGCGTTCCTGATTCAATACCAGGACCGCGTCCTCTACGGGACCGATCTGGTGGTCATGCCAAAAGACGATACGGAAAAGGCGCTCGCGGAATGGAATGACACCTACGCCCGCGATTGGAAGTTTTTTGCCACAAACAAAACGGTCGAGGTTAAGGGCCGCAAGGTTCAGGGTCTCGAGTTGCCGGAGCCTGTCCTACGCAAGCTCTACCACGATAACGCGGTACGGTGGTTCCCAGGAGTTGTTGCAGGAGTCGATGCGCCCTGAGTACCCGAGTCATCCTATCTGGGGTGCTTCGACAGCGGGGTGCCATGCTGCGCCTGCCGACAGTCGAGGTGAACGGAATGCCGCTTCTGGTACACTGACGCTGATCATCTTGAGGCAGGCGGATCGAAGAAGTGTTACTTCACTTATTTGCTGTTTCGGACACGAAGCATTCCAAAGAAGATGTGGGCGCTCTGGCTGCCATCGGTTGAACGCACACTGCTAAGTCCTCTCTTTGTGCGCGAATGGAAGACGGTCCGATCGGTCCTTACGAAATCATTTCCCCGCTCGGTGCGGGCGGGATGGGAGAAGTGTATCGGGCGAGACATACGCGATTAGCACCGCGAAGCCATGAGGCACCCACGAGGGCCTGGCGATTTGCCGGACATACTGTACCGAGCCCTAGTCATCCCGGGCCCTGGTCATCACTTCCCAGAAGGGCGCGCCCGTAGCTGTCTTCACGACTGGATCTTGTCCGCCTTGATGATCCCCGCACCTTCCTTGATCGTCAGGATTTGGTTGACCTCAACGTCGGCGAACTTTTCCTTCTTCCAAGTGGTAGGCCACTTCACCTCAATCAGGTCGATCGTCTTTGCCTGGCCGACACCGAAGTGCAGGCGCAGGTCGCTCTGCGACATGACGCTTCCGCCGGTGTGAACTTCGTCCATCTGCGCGTGCTTGCCGGTGAGTACACGCACGCGGGCTCCCACGGCGGTACGGTTGCAGTGGGTGCCGATCAGCTTGATCTTGATCCAGTTATTTTTGTTGCCGCCGATGTTGCGCAGGAGCGAGGGCGGATCGTTCATATTTAATACCAGCACGTCAATACCGCCATCGTTGTCGAAGTCGCCAAAGGCGGCACCGCGGCTGGAGTAGCGCTCGGCGATGCCGGATCCCATCTGAGCAGACACGTCCAGGAATTTCCCGTTGCCTTCGTTGTGGTAGACGACGCGCTTTTGCTTGAAGTTGGCGTCCGGAAACCATTGCTCGACTTCTGGATACACGTGACCGTTGACTTGAATGATGTCCGGCCAGCCGTCGTTATCGTAATCTACGAACCCGCAGCCCCAGCCGACGTAATTGTTGTTCACGCCGACTCCGGAAGCGAAGGTGACATCGCTGAAGGCACCGTCGCCGTCGTTGTGAAAGAGGTCACAGGTATCATCAGTGAAGTTGGTCTTGAAAATGTCAAACCAGCCGTCAGCGTCGTAGTCCGCCACACCGATTCCCATGCCGGCTTGTTCCCGTCCCTCGTCGTTAACGGCGGTGCCGCTCATCAAGCCGACGTCGGTGAAGGTGCCATCGCGGTTGTTGTGGAACATGAGGCTAGCTTCGGAATCGACAGCCACGTAGATGTCCGGCCAGCCGTCGTTATCGAAATCGTAGGAGACGGCACTGATGGAATTGCGAGGCCCCGCCTTCTGGATGCCAGCCTTCTCGGTGACGTCAGTGAAAGTGCCATCGCCATTATTGTGGTAGAGAATGTGGGAGCCGCTGGGCAGGCCGCGCGGTCCGCACAGAACAGAAACTCCCTTCCACATGCAAGTAGAGTTTTGGGTGCCAGCTGGCGGTACTTTTGTGATGTCGAACTCCAGGAAATTGGCGACAAAAAGATCGAGCCAGCCGTCCCGATCATAATCAAGCCAAGTCGAGCCTGACGTCCACCGGACGCGCTCGTTGTACACGCCGGCCTTTTTGCTGACGTCGGTGAACGTTCCGTCGCCGTTGTTGTGGAACAGGGCATTGTGGCCCCAAAAGCCGCAGAACAGGTCGTCCCAGCCATCGTTATCGTAGTCGCCCACGCTGATGCCCGTTTGCCATCCTACCTGCCCGAGGCCGGACTTCTCGGTCACATCTGTGAAAGTGCCATCACGGTTGTTCTTGAAGAGGTGTGATCTGGGTTCTTGGCCCACCGGCCACTTCTCGTTCAGCCGCAAGCCGTTCGTCAGGTACACGTCGAGCCAGCCATCATGATCGTAGTCGAAGAACGCGATGCCGCTGCCTTTCGTCTCCACAATATACTTCTTGTGTTCCACTCCACCCCAGACATTGGGAACAGTCAGGCCCGCTTCCTTGGCCACGTCCACGTAGGTCACCGGAATGCCCTTGTCGGCATTGGGCACGGCGGCGGTATCGAGCGCCAGCGGCCGCGTCCACCTGCTGAGAGGCCGGGCGAGCGCTTCCAGTAATGAGGTTCCGAAAAGCACCGTTGAGAAGCCGAGAAATTGGCGACGAGGGAGACGCATGCGCTTATTAACATCTTAGCTTAAGTGACTATCGTGAACCCCCCGATGCTCTGCTGGGCAGCGGGGCAAAACGAGCCTCGAAGCACCAAGCCCGAGATTTGGTGGTTCTGGTTCTGATGTGCGCGACACTGCCGCGGCTTGCGGCAGAAGCACGGTGGCGGCCAGCGGCGGGAACCGACGCCTGCGGCAACCCCGGGAATCTGGTTCAAATCCAGGCACGGCTGCGCGATGTCATAGTTCTGATCAATCGTCGCCGTCAGACGATGTCCCCGGTTGCCCACACATCCGAATTGCAGCAGCGTGCTCGGCGACAACAGTAACCGGACGGCGCAATAGTATTAAACTGCTACTCATTGTTCTTGACAATGTTGATTTGTTGCGGATAGGCTTTTGAATCATTGTGAATACTTTGTTTTAGGGATTATTTCGAGTTTTTTCCGGAGCCGAGCGGAGGGGAGTCGATAGGGTTGGCTATCAGGAGATTACTTCGCCGGTTCTTACGCAAACCCTTTCCGCAGTTGCAGATGGTCGCGGAGCAAAGCGTTTTACATTAGCGGAGGCAATCCCAGTGTCAATATCAAGACTTGCAGCTAGAGCGTCTGCCATTCTTTTTTTGCTTTGCGTCGGCCTGATGATCGGGGCCAATCTGGGCTACGCGCAGAGCACCTACGCCAATCTGAGCGGCACCGTCACAGACGCGTCTGGAGCGGTGATCGTGGGCGCGCAATTGACGCTAACCAACACGGCCAGCAAGTCTATGGCGACCTACCAGTCGGACGCCGGAGGGCGATACGTCTTTCGCGACCTGGAGCCCGGCATCTACAGCTTGCAGGTTGCCAAGACCGGCTTCGGGACCACCACGCAGACCGGCATAGTGTTGACCATCAACGCTTCTGCTCACAGCGACGTCGTGCTGAAGGTTGGTGCGGGAACCGAACGCGTCGAGGTGCTGGCGAGCACCTCGCTGGTCAACTATGACAACGCAACTGTTCAAGGTGGCATAGAACCGCAAACCCTGGCCGATCTGCCCATCGCGATTGCCAATGGGAACCAGCGGTCCTCCGCGCAACTGGCGGTCCTTCTGCCCGGCGTAACCACCTCGAGTGGCGGCGATGCATACAATGCCCGCATTAACGGCGGCCAGCAAAGCGGCGACGAAGCTATCCTCGATGGCGCCACTCTGTCGGAAGGGTACCTGAACCAGAGCGGGATGGTAGCCATCCACACTGATTTTCCGGTTTCCCCTGACATGATTTCGGAGTTGAAGGTGGTGACCTCGACCTACGAGCCCCAATACGGGTTTACCACCTCCGGTCAGATCGTTGCCCAGACTAAGAGTGGCGGCACCAGTTTTCACGGCTCCGGCTACGTTTACCTGCGCAATGACGGATTAAATGCGAGACAGTGGGGGGTGCCGGCAGGCTCGCCCAGAACATTTGACCATGAGATGGACGCCGGCGCCAACATCGGCGGCCCTATAAAGTTGCCGGGGTTCAATAAAGGGAAGAACAAGGGTTTCTTCTTCTTCAACTGGGAGCCCTACAGGCTGAACGGCGGAGCGACGCGGCCGACACTCACAATCCCCACCATGCTGGAACGGGGTGGCAACTTTACAGACAATCTGGACTCCGATGGGAATCTGATTCCAATCTACGACCCGCGGGACGGCACGCAGTTCAGTTGTAATGGCGTGCTCAACGTGATTTGTCCGAACCTTGAGGATCCAATCGCGCAAGCGTGGCTGGCGCAGCTCCCGACGCCAACCTCCTCCGGAACATCGAACAATTACATAGCGCCGCACGCGGTTCCCAACTCCTTGTATACCGGGTCGAATGCCTATCTGTTCCGTATCGACGATAACTGGGGGGAATGGGATCGCTTCTCCTTCTCGTTCTACCGTAGATATAACAACTCCAATCTGGTAGGCGCTCTTCCCACTCCGATTTCGAGTGCGCAGGGGCAGCCGGGTCATTCCGGGGTCTATCGGTTCAATTGGGAGCACGCATTTTCGGTGAAGACGACCAACCACTTTACGCTGGGTTATCTAGACCTCTACGAGGATATCTTATCGGCCGATACTCAGACGACCGTGAAAATGCCCACCGTGCCGGGCGTGGCCAACACGACCTCCTACCTTCCCGTGTTCGGTTTTGGCAGCTTGCAGTTGGGTGAACCTAGCGGCCCGCCGGGGCACAACATCAGCACTCGTCCGACCTATGCGATCAACGATATTCTCAGTCGGGTGGTAGGAAGCCACACTCTGGTGGCTGGCGTCGAGTGGCGCTCCCCTCAAGGAAACGCCAAATCCGGGGTCAATCAAGGCGGCACGTTCAGCTTTGGGGGCGTGACTGCCAATAACAACGTGGGCACCGCAAGCGGCAATGGCAATGCTGATTTCTTTATCGGCGCAGCCAACGGCGCCAGCGTGAGTTACTACAATGTTCCGGCGATCTATGTACGGCAGACAGCCTGGGCGGTCCATTTTGGTGATACCTGGCGCACCACTCCCAAGTTGACACTGGCTTATGGACTGCGCTGGGATATGGAAACTCCGACGCGGGAAAAGTATAACCACGCTTCGTTTTTCGACCCGACCTTACCCAATCCAGACGCGGGAAATCTTTTGGGAGCCCTGGCTTTCGCCAGCTCCAGCCGGCCCTACCCAGAGCAGGTGGATCATGCGGGGGTAGCGCCTCGCCTGGGTGTAGCCTATGCGGTGAGACCGAACATGGTGGTTCGTGCCGGATACGGCATCTTCTTTGGCCAGGCATTCTATCCGGGCTGGAATGGAGGAAATAGCCTGGACGGCTATAACATCAACTCCGCTGTCGGCAGTCCCGGCCTCAACAGCACTGGACAAGTCATTCCCGCAATGTGTCTGACGCCTGGTAACGCGTTCTGCGTGGCAGCGGGCGTGCCGGCGAATGGCTACCCCACCCCCCCCAGCCTTGCGCCAAGCCTCACGCCTGGTTTTGACAATGGGTTATCCCCGCTCTACCGCCCATTTAACGCCAACAAACGTGGGCGGGCGCAACAGTGGAACTTGACGGTTGAGCGGCAGTTACCCTGGAAGACGGTCGTAAGCGGGGCTTACGTCGGAGCGCACAGCACCCACCTGCTCTCGGCGCTGCAGCCGCTCAATGTGCTCAATCCGAATGATCCTCGTGTGATCGCAAATGGGGCAAACCTTCCAAACCCGTGGGATCCTTCCAGCGGGGTTCCCGAGCCTTATCCAGGATGGGCCTCACAAGTGTCTTGTGCCACGGTGGGGCAAGCGCTGCTGCCCTACCCGCAGTATTGCAGCACTCTGGCTGGGCTCAACGAGAATGTCGGCAACTCTATCTACCATTCTTTCCAGGGGCGTGTGGAGCGACGCCTCGACAAAGGCATCTACATGCTGTTGTCGTACACCAACTCCAAGACCATTGAAGATGCCGCCTCCAATACGCAATCAACACAAGGCATTTATAACGGCTCGTATGGAATTGTCTCGCCCTACCAACGCTCTCGCTCCCGCACTCTGGCGTCCGACGACGTGCCGCAAGTCGTGTCGGCGGCCTTTGTCTATGACTTTCCCTTCGGCCACAACAAACGGTTTCTGAATAAGGGCGGGGCACTGGACAGGGTTGTGGGGGGATTCCAGTTCAGTCCGATTTACCGCTACTCTCGCGGCATCCCGTTCTTTTTCCGCGATAACGGAACCTGCAAGTCGTACGTAGGAGCGTGCATACCCGGCCTGATCCCCGGAGTGAATCCGTTCCTTCAAGACCCAAACCACTTTGATCCCTCCAAGCCATTGCTCAATCTAAATGCTTTCGAGCCCTACAGCAGCTTCGCGACACTAGGCTATTCGGGCTATGGGCGCCGCATCAGCAATCTCCGTGGGCCCAACTTCAAGGAATTGGACTTCTCGTTGACGAAGAACACGAGGATCACTGAACGAGTGACCTTCAAGTTCAGCGCCAACTTCTTCAATGCCTTCAACGCCCATTTCTTTATCAATGACGAGAGCCAGAACTTCGGAGGCGATACGGCCTTCAACACTGATATTAGCAACCCCACGTCCGCGCCTTTCGGCACGTGGAATGGAGTGGTCAGCCAGCCACGAACCATACAGGTGGCCGGAAGAATTGAGTTCTAGGCAGGCCGGCTTTTGCGTGAACCCGCCACTCACGGAATCGTGAGTGGCGGTTTTTCCTTGCGGCAGGTTTCCGCTCCACTCTTTAGCAGAGGTCCGGGGTTTAACGCGGCTGGGCACTCTGTAGAGGGGAAGGTTCCCCTCTCAACTTTTTGAACTTCTCCATCTGTTCTTGCGCTTCTTCTCGCTTCCCTTGTCGCTGATAGATTCTACCCAGGGTATAGTGAGGCTCTGGATACGAAGGATCCAACTCGATCGCCCGTTGCAGAGGAGCGATGGCTTCTACGAGTTTCCCCTCCTTTTCTAACACCCGCCCCAGCTGGTAGTGAGCTTGAGGAAACTTGGGGTTGTAGCTCAAGGCTTCGTGCAGTCGCACTTCAGCTTCATCGAGGCGATTCAGCGATATGAGGGAGACGACGAGATTCAAGGACGGCCACGCCGAAGGCTGCTCCTGCCTGCGATTGAGCTCGATGGCGCGGGCAAAGCTCTGGATGGCTTCGTCAAACCGGCCCAAGGAGTCATAGCACAGCCCCAGGCTGTTGTAGGCGCGCATCATGTTTGGATCGAGCTCAATCACACGCTGTAACCTGCTAATGGCCGTGGTGTATACCCGTGCATCATAGTCCAGCCTGGCCAACCAGTAGAGGTAGAGAGGGTTCTGGGGATCGCTCCGGGCAAGTCTCTGGAGTTCGTCTCGCCCCCAGTCCCGCCGGTTAAGCCGGAGGTAGGCCATGGCCAGCGAAAATCTGGTCTGATCGTCAAGCGAAGCGATCGCTTCAGCTTTCTTCCACGCAATTGCCGAATTGAGGTATTGGTCGTCGAGGAAAAGTATATGTCCCACAAGGGTATAAAGCTTGGCGGTGCGGACTGACTTTGGGTCGCGTTGCGTCTCCTCTAGCAGAATGGTCTCGGCGCGCTTGTAGTCGCGGCGCTTCAAAGCGCTCTCCAATTCAGCTTTTCGGGAGGGTTCAAGCTGAAGCTCTGCGAGCGATCCCGGAGCGCCCAATACTGGCAACGCCTCGGGCTCCGGGGCTTGTTGCGCAACGAGCGGAAGCGAAAGCCATCCGGTGAGCAGGACCTCGACAATTAGTGCGCGCACCCGTTTCGACGGCCGGGAATTACGGAGCATTGCGTTTCCTAAGGGGCAGAAGCCGGCTTAGCCGCTGCAATTTTCGCTCTCGTCGCCAGCGCCGCCTGACTGTCAGGAACCAGGTACAACTCGCGTTCGATCTCCGCAAGCGCTTCATCGTATTTCTTCTGTTGCAAATAGATGAGCGACATCGCCAAATGAATTTCGGGAAGCTTGGGGTCAACGTCAGCCGCCTTTTGAAAAGACGTCAATGCCTGATCATACTTCCCCTGGTTCCAAACTTCCTGGGAAAGCGCTTGGTGCAGACGCGCGGAGTTGGAATCGAGCTTGGCGATCTCCTTCAACGATGATCGAGAAAGCTCTGCCCAGCTTCTGGCCAACAAATACACGTATTCGGCATCTCGGGGCGCCAGCCTGGTGAGTTGCCGATACTGATCGACCGCAGCAAAATGCTCCTCCAGAGCGTCGTAGGCACGCGCCAGCTGCAAATGTACCTGCGGCTCGGCTGGCATCAGTTTCTCCGCGATCTTTAGCTCACGGGCGGCTTCTGCATTCTTGCCGAGCGCCAGCCAACTGACGCCCAACAGCAAGTGTGCCGGGCCAAACTCTGGCTGCAATTGCAGGGTCTCACGGAATCTTGCAACGGCCTGCTCGTGTTGACCGCGCTCCTGCGCAATAACGCCCAGATTGTGATAGACGAGGGGGGATCTCACACCTTGGTGCAGGGCCAGAGTGAAAACCTTCTCGGCGGAATCCAGGTCACCCGCCCTCAGCGCAGCAAATTCCTTTGGCAAGTTGCTCCCGGCCAGGTAACGTCGCGTTCTGGCCCGCAGACGGACCAGCGTATATAAACAAGGGGACCAGCGCAGCAAGGATCCAGGTTCGATTCATCCCAAGGGACATTTTACTTCTCCGCTCGGCGGCAGCGATATACAATTAACTCAACTTCCTGCGTCCCCCCTTATCCCGTGGAATGAGAGCATGAATTTCTGCTGGTCACATGTGGCGCTGCCGTTGGTTGTTTTTTGCGGCTTCGCACTCTTTAGCAATTCAGCTCTTTGCCAATCCAGTTCCCCAACCGAGCGGGAAAAGGTCATTATAGAGATCCAAGATCTTATCGACCGGGATGACCTTGATGCTGCCAGGCAGAGGGTTTATGAGGCGCAGAAGGGAATGACCGATTCCGGTCTCGATAACCTGCTTGGAGTCATCGAGGCTAAGGCAGGAGACTACGCCGGCGCAGAAGGAAGTTTCACGATCGCTATAAGCCGCACCCCGACCTTCACTGCCCCCTACTTGAATCTGGCACGTCTTTATCAAGAGAACGCTAGTCGGGACCCTAAAAGTAAAGCCAAAGCGCTTGCCGTATATGAGCAATTGCTTAAGTTCGATCCTGCCAATCCTGAAGCGAACTACCAGGCCGCTGTGCTCTCGATGGAGCAAAGCCGGTACGCGAAATCGCAGGGGTATTTGTCCCATCTTCCGCCTGACAGCCAAGACAGCAGCCAGGCGCTAGCGGTGCGTTGCGCGGACCTGGCGGGTCTTGGCGACCGGATGCACACCGATCAGTGTGCGGCTCGCTTGCGTTCCGGCCCCGATTTTTCCGAAGCCGATGCGCAAATGATTGCGCCCGTGCTGGCCTCGGCCAAACGCGAGGATCTCATCGTGGGACTGGAAGAAGCTCTGGCTAAACGTCGGGCGCTCTCTGGCCAATCTCTGCGCACGCTGGGGCTGGCCTACGAAAAGACTGGAAAACTCTCAGACGCGCGCAGCGCCTTGGAACAGGCCTTTTCCAGTCTCGGTTCTTCCTCGGCCGGCATCCTTCTTGACCTGGCACGGGTTGGGCAAGAACAAAAGGATTACCAAGGGGCGCTGGGTTATTTGGCGCACGCTGAGGACTTGAATCCAAAGGACGCTACGATTCCGTACTACTTTGGTATCCTGTGCCTGCAATCGAACCTTCTCGCGGAAGCCCAAAAGGCGATGGGCAAGGCTCTTGCTCTCGATCCTGATAACCCTGCGTACAACTACTCCATGGGCGCGGTCTCCGTATTCGAGCAGGGTCCGGAGCAGGCAATCCCGTATTTCCAGAAGTATCTAAGACTCAAGCCGCAAGACCCACGGGGAAAGTTGGCCCTCGGTGCGGCCTATGTCAGGGCTAAGAATTACGAAGCCGGGCTACCGTTGCTTCGCGAGAGCGCGAACCATTCCGAAACAGCATCCACGGCTCATTATTATCTGGGGCGCCTTTTGAACCAGGAAGACGACCCCCAAGGCGCGATCCAGGAATTACAGCTGTCATTGAAGTCGAATCCCGATTACCCTGACGCGCTCGCTGAACTGGGGCGCTCTTTTTTGGCGAAGAAGGAGTATCGGCAAGCGCAGGGGGCACTGGATCACGCGCTTGCCCTCAGGCCAGACCATTATCAGGCGAACCTTAATCTGCTATTGCTGTACGCCAAGACCGGAGATGCGCGCCGCGATTCCCAATCGCAACGCGTCGAAGAACTCAAGAAGGCTGCCGAAGAGAAGAGCCAGGAATTGTCCCGTATTATCGAAATCAGGCCGTTCGATAATTCAGGAAACTAGGATCGGAGAGGCACCAGAGTTTGACAGTGAAGCTGATTGGCGCCTTGCTTCTGCAGGTTGCGACCCTGTGCGGCGCAGCCTGCGCGCAGTCCCGGGAACTGACGGAGGCAGACCACGCGCTGGTATCGCGGTGAATACGGTCGCGCTTCGCAAATCGCGCGGCAGTACTTGAAAGGCCATCCCGGCAGTGCAGCAATGCATGTGGTGCTGGCTCGCGCAGAGCTGACCGTCAACCACCCCGAGCAGGCGATCGCGGAATTGCGAAAGGCGCTGGCTGCCGATCCGCGTAATGTGGACGCACACTACTACCTTTGGCTGGCCACAAAGACGCAAGCGCAGCAGGAATACCAAAAGCTCTTTGCGATGGCCCCTGACTACTACCGCGTTCACCAGCTTATGGGCGAAGCGGCGCTTGCTGCCGACCGGCCGACGGAGGCGGAAAACGAATTCCTCGCAGCCCTGAATGCGAAACCGAATTCCCTTGAAGTGCTGGCGGAACTCGGGAACCTGAAACGCTCACAATCGAAGTACGATGAAGCGATCGACTACTATACCAAGGCGGAACAAGCAGGACCGCTCAACTATGACGTCGCCCATGGGCTGGGGGTCTGCTACACCTTCACACAAGAATATGACCGCGCAATCCATTACTTGAGTGAGTCGATTCGCATCGATCCTGTGTCGCCTGACGCCCGGTTGGCCCTGGGCAGCGCCTGGGTGCAGAACGGAAAATTCGAGGCGGCGGTCCCCGAGCTCGAGCGCGCCGTACAGCTCGACCCTCACATGAATCAGGCGTACTTCCTGCTGGCACGGGCGTACCAGAAGCTTGGCCGTAAAGATGACGCAGCCGCTGCCTTAAAGAAGCTCCGAGAGGGGCAGGAGTAACCCCATACCTCGAACGCCGCACCCATCCATTCCATGACAAATGGATTTGCCGATGCCTTTGACCCGCTGACCAACTGATATAACCTTAACGTGCTCAACATCGATGCCGCCATCACGATGCTCATGGAAGGCTGAGAATCAGCGCACCGGTCTTGCCCGGAAGACGTTAATGAAGAATGAGGAAGCGCAACAAGGAATGAAGAAAGCTTGGTTACCGACACAGCATGCGTAATCTGACTTTTATTCTCGCCTTCAGCCTCTTATTCAGTTCTTTCCCGGCGGGCCGGATGAATTCTTACGGCCCAACACCGGGCAATCCGGCGACGATCAAGTTTGAAGAAATCGCAACCAAGGCTGGGCTTCGCTTTGTCACCCAAAACTCGCCGACCGCGAACAAGAATCAGGTTGAAACCATGGTCGCCGGGGTCGCGCTGCTCGACTACGACGGCGACGGATATCTGGATATCTATCTGGTCAACGGCGCGGCCGTTCCTTCGCTCCAGAAAGAATCGCCCGCCTACTGGAACCGGCTGTTTCGCAACAACCACGATGGCACGTTCACCGACGTTACGGAGCGCGCGGGCCTGGCCGGAGCGGGCTACGGGATGGGAGTCGCGGTAGGCGATTACGACAACGACGGACGGCCCGACCTGTTTCTGGCCAACGTCACGGGCAACCAACTTTTCCATAACAATGGCGACGGCACATTTACGGACGTGACCGCGAAGGCAGGGCTCGCGGGCGCTCAGATGAATGGGAAGAAGATGTGGTCCGTGGGCGCGGGCTGGTTCGACTATAACAATGATGGGTTGCTCGATCTCTTCGTGGTCAACTACTGCGTCTGGGAAGTCAACAAAGATCCTTACTGCACGCTTAAGAACGGGATGCGGGCCTACTGCCATCCCACACTCTATGCTTCCCTGCACGACACGCTCTACCGCAACAATGGCGACGGGACATTCACCGACGTTTCCCGGGAGACGGGGATCGCCGGGCACATGGGCAAGGGCATGAGCGTTTCCTTCGCGGACTATGACGGCGATGGGTTCCTGGACGCTTTTGTAACGAATGATACGACTCCTGCGTTCCTTTTCCACAACCTTGGCGGGAAGAGGTTCGAGGAAGTGGGCGTGGCGGCAGGCGTTGCCTACGCGCCTGACGGGTCCACGTTATCTGGCATGGGATCTGATTTCCGCGATGTCAACAACGATGGACGGCCCGACATCTGGTACACCGCGGTCGAGCACCAGAGTTTCCCATTGCTGATTAACAGCGGTCACGGGGATTTCGACGACCTGACGTGGGCCAGTGGTTTGCAGGCAACGACCGAAATGTCAGGATGGGGCAACGGGATTTACGATTTCGATAACGACGGCTGGAAGGATTTGTTCGTTGCCCGGGCGAACGTGCTCGACAACATCAGCGAGTTGATTCCGAGCCGGAAATATCCGGAGTCAAATTCGATATTCCGCAATCTTGGAAACGGGAAGTTCCAGGAGGTCAGCGCTGCGGCCGGGCCAGATTTCCAACTGGAAGCGGCCCACCGCGGCGCTGCTTTCGGCGATCTCGACAACGATGGCCGCGTGGATGTGGTCGTTTCTGTACTTGGAGGCCAGGTCAAGCTTTTTCACAACATCTCCGACACGGGCAACCATTGGGTCCTCCTTAAACTGGTGGGCACAAAGAGCAATCGCATGGGGATCGGCGCACAGATTCACATCACGACCGAAGACGGCCACTCGCAGTGGAACGAAGTGACCACTGCGGTGGGCTATGCCTCCTCCAGCGACAGCCGGGTGCATTTTGGTTTAGGGAGGAATCAACGCATCAAAGATTTGGAAATCCGCTGGCCCAGCGGCATCAAACAGACACTCCACGACCTCGCAGTAGATCGCATTTTGACTATCGAGGAACCCGGGCGATAGCAAGTTATCCATTTGCCCCGGCGCTTTTGTGTTCTTCGGATCCGATTGCAAAAGTTCGGTCAAACGAGGATTTTGGCACAGCCAACTGGTCAACAAGGTATACCTGTGTACCAGCGACCAGTCTGCCGAAACAGGGGGCGAAAGGCCGCATAAAATGAAGTCGCCGCAGACACCCTTTCGAACCACCTGATTGGCGAGGGCTTGGGAAAGCTTGAAATGGTGGGACTTGGGTTCCCCAACCACATTTACGACGCCATCGTAAGGCTCATCGGCGGCTCGTGGCAAAGTCCACTGGGCACACCCGGCTGGGGTCAATGACCGTAATCGAGACTTGTCGCCAATTATCGGAAGGCCACAGGGCAAGTTGTTACCTTGACCCTCTGATCTCGTTAGCAGTAGGCGGCCATTGGCCACTTAGGAAGGCCCCGATTTCGTGGACCGCTTCTGGCTTTTCCTCCAAAGCCATATGGCCCGCGTCTGGAATCAACAAAAGTCTGGCTCCCGAAACAGCTTTGACCCATTCCCGAGTGGCATCGAGCGGGACATTGGTTTTTTCGCCCTCGACCACCAAGACGGGAACCTTCAGCTTTGCGAGCATCGGACGCAAGTCAAAATCGCCGAGCGAGCTCATGACCGCATCAGCTACGAGATCCAGATTCCTGATAGCAGCCGGAGGTACGCTGCATACACCTGCTATTTCCCTGCCGTAAATCGTAGCCTCCAGCCTGCTGGCATCGTAGCTACTAGGATTGAAAAGATATGGACCCGTGAGGATACGAAATTTCTCCATGCACATCGCTCGGATCTGATCATCGCTTGCCGTTCCCCATCCCTTTTCGATTTCCTTCAGGCGATCCGCGTCCTTAGGAGCAATCAGGGATTCAATTTTCTCATCGCGTTGCTGAGAGTATGGTTTGTCGGCGGGGTACATGGGATCCAAGAAAACGATTCGCGCGACCCGCTCGGGGTGAGCGTCCGCATAAAGCGCCGCCAATATAGAGCCCCACGACACACCGATCAAGCTCATTTTTGGGATGCGGAAGTGTTCGCGGAGTGCCTCAAGGTCGCGAACGTGGCTCGCGGCGGTAAGCATGCTCGGATCTTTCACAACATCGGAGCGGCCCCCGCCCCGCTGATCGTACATGATTACCGTATGCTTCTTGTCCGCTAACGCGTCCCCAAGGAACTCGCCATTTGCCAAGCTGGCACCCGGTCCTCCGTGCAGGAGTACGATGAAGTCACTTCCTTCGCCGACCCTGCGATAGAACAGGCGCACATTGTCCGCGCCAGCAAGATGGCCCTCCTGCACCAAGGTCTTCTCCGATTCCTGCTGAGCGATGACCGGCTGGACTGTAGCTGGCTGCATTAAGAAACAGAGGACTAGAACAAAGCATGACGATCCGAGTCTTTTACAATTCATGTGCGCCTCCTTAGGTTCGTTGATTTCAGGCAAAGAAACGAAAATAGGCGTTTACGCTCAAAACCCCCGTTGCGGGGTCAATGCGTGCAATAGAGATTTTACGTCAAGTATTCTTGTGAGGTCCTGTCAACTCCATGGCTTTCATTGACGTGCCCGTTTCGCAGACGTAAGATTCGCGCCAGTGATCGGCCAAACCATCTCGCACTACCGCATCGTCGAGAAGCTGGGCGGCGGCGGCATGGGCGTGGTTTATAAAGCTGAGGACACCGAGCTTGGCCGCTTCGTCGCCCTTAAATTCCTGCCCGTAGAATTAGCCCAAGACCCGCAGGCTCTGGAACGCTTCCGCCGCGAGGCTCGGGCTGCTTCCGCCCTGAACCATCCCAATATCTGCACGATCTACGAAATCGGCGAGCACGACGGTAAACGCTTCATCGCCATGGAGTACCTAGATGGCGTGACGCTGAAGCACATGATCACTGGACGACCTTTGGAAACCGAGACGCTCCTGTCGGCAGCCATCGAGATTGCTGATGGACTGGACGCAGCCCACGCAGAAGGCATTGTCCACCGCGATATTAAGCCCGCAAATATCTTCATGACCAAGCGTGGTCACGCCAAGATTCTGGACTTCGGGTTGGCCAAAGTCACACCTACGACAAGTTCGTCGAGCCAGATGGCAGCGGCCAACACGCAGACAGGAACCATTGACGAGCAACATCTGACTAGTCCCGGCTCCACGCTGGGCACCGTCGCCTACATGTCACCGGAGCAGGTGCGTGCCAAAGAACTCGATGCGCGGACGGACTTGTTCTCGTTTGGCGCGGTGCTTTATGAGATGGCAACTGGGGCGTTGCCCTTCCGTGGGGAAAGCTCGGGAGTCATCTTCAAAGCCATTCTCGACGGGACTCCCACGTCCGCGGTGCGGCTGAATCCCGACGTACCGCCCGAACTGGAACGGATCATCAACAAGGCGCTGGAGAAAGACCGTAACCTGCGCTATCAGAGCGCAGCGGAGATGCGAGCCGACCTGCAACGGCTGAAGCGGGACTCCGAGAGCGGGCGCAGTCCTGCGACAAGCGCGGGCACGCCTGCGACTCAAGGCGGGACACTCTGGAAGGTTGCGGTTCCCGTCCTGCTGATCGCCTTGCTCGTGGCGGGCGGGCTTTACTATCGGTCGCGTCAGCAAAGCCAGCACTTGACCGAGAAGGACACCATTGTTCTCACCGATTTTACCAACAGCACGGGCGATGCCATCTTCGACGACACGCTGAAGACGGCGCTCAGCGTCTCCCTACGTCAATCGCCTTTCTTGAATGTGCTCTCCGACAGCGAAGTGGCGAAGACCTTGCAACAGATGACTCACCCGCTCAACACGAAACTCACGCCCGAAATAGGCCGGGAGCTTTGCCAGCGAGCGGGCAGCAAGGCTTATCTTGTAGGATCGATTGCCAATCTGGGCAGCGAATACGTGCTGGGTTTGAAGGCGGTGAATTGCCAGAGCGGAGACACGTTGGCACAGAATCAGGTCACGGCAGCGTCCAAGGAGAAGGTGCTGGACGCGCTCGGGAATGCGGCATCCAAATTGCGCGGCGAACTCGGCGAATCTCTGGCTACGGTGAAGAAGTTCGACCTTCCGCTGGCAGAGGCCACCACCCCTTCACTCGAAGCGCTGAAGGCATACAGCCTTGGCTGGGCAGCGGGCGACTTAGCCGCCGCCCTGACATTCCACAAACGAGCAATCGAGCTTGATCCGAATTTCGCCATGGGTTACAGGGCTGTGGGGAACGCCTATTTCGGTCTGGGCCAAACGGAGCGAGCCAATGAGTACTACACGAAGGCATTTGAATTGCGGGAACGTACCAGCGAGTGGGAAAAGTTGGCGATCACCGCTGACTACCACCGGATTGTAACCGGGGACTTAGATAAAGCGGCCCAGACTTATCGAGAGTGGATCGGCAGCTATCCGCGCATTGGCGGAGTGTACGGTTATTTAGGTTTGGTATTGAGTGTGCAAGGGCAGTACGAGAAGGCCGTGGAGCTGACAAAAGAGAATATGCGCCTTGTGCCTGATGACCCCGCACCATACAGTAATTTGGCTGGCTACTACCTAGCATTGCAGCACTTCGATGAAGCCCGAAATATCATCCACGAGGCGCAGACGCGAAAACTGGACGAGTTTCCGATCCACAATGACCTTTATGCTCTGGCTTTTTTCGGGGCGGACTCAGCGGCGATGGCGGAACAGCAGCAATGGTTAGCGGGCCAGCCCGAAGCCGAGAACTTTGGACTTGCATTGTCCGCCGACACGGAGGCGTACCACGGTCGTGTGGGCAAGGCAAGAGAACTCACTCAGAGGGCGGTGGACTCCGCTGTACGGGCGGACAACAAAGAAGCCGGAGCGGTCTATTTCGCGAACGCTGCGGTGCAACAAGCAGCTTATGAAAAGTTTGCGGAGGCGAAAGATTCTGCGGCACAGGCTTTGAAACTTGCTGCTGCGAGTCAGGGGGTCAAGAGCGAAGCCGCGCTAGCATTTGCCATGGTTGGCGATACGGCAAGGGCCAAAGCCTTAGCGCAAGACTTGGGCAAACGCTTCCCGATGGACACGCAGATGAAGTCGCTTTGGCTGCCTGCGATTCGGGCACAGTCTGCGCTGGCGAGAAAGAACCCGGCTGGCGCCCTGAATGCTTTGGAGGCAACTTCCTCTACCTCCATCGAATTGGGAGCAATTGGGTTCGTCAACAATATTTCCTGTCTCTATCCCACATATCTGCACGGCGAGGCATACTTGGCAGCCGGACAAGGTACCGCTGCCGCTGCCGAGTTTCAGAAAATTCTCGACCACAGCGGCATTGTGTGGAACTGCTGGACCGGAGCGTTGGCACATCTCGGGGTGGCTCGTGCCAATGTCTTGCAGGCGAGAACCTCGCAGGGAGCGGATGCCGATGCCGCCCGCGTCCGGGCGCTTGCCGCCTACAAAGATTTCCTCACCCTCTGGAAAGACGCCGACCCCGACATCCCCATTCTGAAGGAAGCCAAAGCGGAATACGCGAAGCTGCAATAGCC
>CABDXR010000119.1_pt1 | contig 25559 bp, 22 predicted proteins | sample 3421411 | NCBI WGS metagenome assembly CABDXR01 (sample SAMEA5534336, study PRJEB31848) | metagenome | biome: tundra; feature: field; material: soil | place: USA | collected 2013-05 | depth 0.15 m | reverse complement strand
GTGTTTGCGCCGCTCGACCCCATCCCGCCTCCGCCACATCCCAACGCGAGGACGAGCGGCGCAAACACCACAGCAAGTTTCGCCAATTGCATGACAGGAGATTCTACGCCAACAATATCGTTTTTTCTTCGGAGTTTCTCGGTGCCCTCCGTGGTGAAAGCTCTTGTTCGACGTTCTGCTCGGCGGTCTCCGCGAGTTCTCAGCGGTCTTTGCGGTTAAGTTCTGTAATCTCCGATCGCCTCACCCCGCAATCATCTTCCCCAGAATCTCTTTCAGAATTTTCGCCGCCACCGTCGCGGTCAATCCGCCAACATCTCGCACCGGGTTGTACTCCACCACATCCGCGCCGACGATGTTTCCCTCGATTGCATGCAGATGGGCAATCGCCTCCCGCACCGACATCCCGCCGGGCTCGCGATGCGATACGCCAGGCGCAAACGCCGGATCCAGCGCATCCATATCGAACGTGATATACGCCGGCCCTGCAGCTTTCAACTTCTCATAAGCAGGCAGCGCCCGCATCTCCACCACCTCTACCCCAAATCTCTGCGCCTGCTCCCGCTGATGCCGGTTCATGGTGCGAATCCCGACCTGCACCAGTCGCTTCGCCAGCCCCGATTCCATGATCCGCGCGAACGGACAAGCATGTGACAGCCGACTTCCTTCGAACTCCTCATACAAATCCGGATGCGCATCGAAATGAAAAATCGTCAGCTCCGGATACCGCCGTGCAACCGCCTTTACGATGGGATAGGTGATCGAATGATCTCCGCCCAGCGACACCGGGCGCTTCCTCTGCTCGAGCAGTGCGCCCACTCCAGCCTCAATCGCCGCGAACGCGTCCTTTTCCGCAAACGCAAGATCCCCCGCGTCCTCGCACACACCAGCAACGCCCAAATCCACGCCCGACTCTGACCAAGTGTTCGAGGCATCGCAAGCCAGCGCCTCCCGAATCTTCGGCGGAGCCTCCCCCGCGCCTCGCAGGTAAGAAGAGTAGGCGTCGAAGGGAATTCCAATAAGAGTGGGCACGCCCAGTATCTTCATAGCCTTTTCTGGAGAATGCTAAGTGGAACGGATGGAACGGAACACGGCACGACGACCCAAAGCTGCGACCTACTTCTTCACCGCAATCCCCAACTCCCGCAACTGGCGCTCGCTGACTGGCGTGGGCGCGTCGCACATCAAATCCACCGCGCGCGCCGTCTTGGGGAAAGGAATCACCTCACGCAGGCTCTCGGCCCCCGCCAGAATCATCACGATACGATCCAACCCCAGGGCAATCCCTCCGTGCGGAGGCGTGCCATACTCTAGCGCCTCCAGGAAAAATCCGAAGCGCGACTTCGCCTCCTCTTCCGTCATGCCCAGCGCACGGAAGATTTTGCGTTGAATGTCCTGGCGATGAATACGAATCGACCCGGAGCCCAACTCCGTCCCATTCAGCACCACGTCATAAGCCAGCGCCCGCACCGCGCTCAACGGCGACTGCGGATCGTTCACCGACTCCACTCCCGCCTCCAGCAAGCTCATGTCCTGATCATGCGGCGAAGTAAACGGATGATGCGCCGCCATCCACTGCTTCTCGCCTTCATCCCACTCGAACATGGGGAAATTCGTGACCCACAAGAAACGGAAATCCTTCGCTGCGTCGCCGCTCTTCTTGAAAATGCCGTGACGCTCGGCATACTTCTGGGCCAGCGCCAGCCGCAGCAGCCCCGCCGAAGCATAAATCGCCAGCTCCGCGGGCGTAACCTTGCGGTGTATGGGCATCGCGGTCTGCGGCCCGGCCTGCGTCGACCCGGCCACCAATACGATCAGGTCGCCTTCCTCCATCCCGGTCTTCTTCGCGATCGCGGCCGCCGCCTCGGGGAACTTGTTGCCGATGCGCTTGAAGTCTTCGAAAATCTTCGCGCCGCCCTTGGCGTGAAACATCGGCTTGATGTCGTCGCGCTCCTTGCGCGAGAGATCGCCGACTTTGGGCGTGCGGATTGCAATCACCGGCAGATTCGCATTGATCGCCAGTTCCCGCAGATTCTCCGGCGTAAAGCACTCCCGCACCTCAGTAAACGCGGGCAACCGCAAATCCGGCTTGTCGATGCCATACAGCCGGATGGCTTCGTCGTAGTCCATGCGCGGAAACGGCGTCTTGATCACGCTGCCCGCAGCCTGGAATGCCGCCGTCAGAAATCCTTCGACCACTTCCCACACGCGCTCCGGCTGCGGATACGACATCTCCAGATCGATCTGGGTAAACTCCGGTTGCCGGTCGGCGCGCAGGTCTTCATCGCGGAAGCAGCGCACAATCTGAAAATATTTGTCGAATCCCGAAATCATCAGGATCTGTTTGAACAACTGCGGCGACTGCGGCAGTGCATAAAATGTCCCTGGCTGCACGCGGCTCGGCACCAGATAATCGCGTGCCCCCTCCGGAGTCGACCGCGTCATGAAAGGCGTCTCAATCTCAAAGAATCCCTGCGCCGAAAGATAATCGCGGATCGCCTTCGCGACCTTGTGCCGCGTCTCAATGTTGAACTGCATCACCTCGCGCCGCAGATCGATATAGCGATACTTCAGCCGCGTCTCTTCATTAGTCAGCGCCGTGTCCGACGGCAAGAATGGCGGCAGCTTTGACTCGTTCAGAATACGAATCTCATCCGCCACCAGTTCCACTTCGCCCGTAGGAATATTCTTGTTTACCGTATCGGCGTCGCGTCCCTTCACCGTGCCGATCACGGCGATGACATATTCGTTGCGCACCGTGTTCGCCTTGTCGTGCGCCGCAGCGTCCACTTCGCGGTTGAGCACAACCTGGGTCACGCCGGTGCGGTCGCGCAGATCAATAAAGATGAGGTTGCCCAAGTCGCGCCGCCGGTTCACCCATCCCATGAGCACGGCTTTTTTGCCGGCGTCGGAGCCGCGCAGCGTCCCGCACATATGAGTCCGTCGTAGATCTCCTAAGAAATCGAGCAAAGTGTGTCCTTAATAGTGAGAATGCGGCAGAGTGCCGAAACACAAGATTATAAACGCTCTTGCTTATAAGCACTTGCGCGGAACTGGGCGGCGGGGCGTGCGCTCCCGCAGCGGATTCAAACGCCCGCTCCGTGTCCTCCCGGCTATCCCAACTCCTTTCCCCGCATCTACTATAGGTAAGATGACTGCAGCCCGGCCTCTCGGCGAAATCCCGCAGCCTGCGCCCGTTCCACGGCTTCTGGTCGAGCTGCCGTCCTGGCCGCGAGTCTTCTTCGGCAACCTCTGCGACCTCATTTTCCCGCGTCGTCTGCCGCCGCTCGAACTCCGCTCCACCCCTGCACCCTTCTGGCCTGACGTGCTCGTGAAGCGCGGGCTTCCGTGGAACCGCTTCCTCCAATCCGGCGCCTATCACGTCCTCGTGTTCGCGTTGCTCATTGGATTCACTCGCTTCTTCGCGCTGCAGCCCCAAGTTGTGGCGAGGCCAACCTTCGACCGCGCTCAGGTGATCTATTACCAGCCTTCGGAATATCTTCCTCCACTCGATACTCGCAGCGCCCAGGCGGCGCAGCCCGCGAAGGCCGATCCAGAGTTCTCCCGCCAACCCATCATTTCTGTTCCCCCCGAGGCCGACAACCGCTCGCAGACCATCGTCACACCACCCAACATCAAACTGAAGCGCGACGTTGCGCTCCCCAACATCGTTGCGTGGTCTGACAAGGTAGAGAAACCGCGGCTCGCGATTCCTCCCGTCCCGCTGACGCCCGCCGCCGACATTACCCGCATCGCGCCCCAACTGGAGAACTCCATCACCGCTCCGCCTCCCGACGCTGCTCATCTCAAAAATCGCCGGAACTCTCCCGTGCTGCAAAACTCCGTCGTAGCTCCCCCGCCTGACCTGCGCACTTCGAATGCGGCCGCGTTCCAAGCTCCGCAACCTTCCGTCATCGCGCCTCCGCCGAGCGTCGAGACTGCGTCCACTCGACCGCTTGGCGAACTCAACATCGGCCAGAGTTCCGTGATTGCCCCTGCGCCCCAACTTCCGGTCGCCGAACAGCGTGCCATTCCCGGATCTCCATCAGCCGGCGCCGGCGCTCCGCAACTCGTTCCTCCGCCTCCGTCACTTTCCGCTTCGGGGTCCGCCGCCGAGTCTTTTGGAGCGCGCGGCCGCGTCATTGCGTTGAACCTGCATCCCGCCATAGGCGCGCCGCCTAGCCCGCCCGCAGGGAACCGTCGCGGCGCCTTCGCTGCCACTCCCGAAGGCCATCCTGGAGCGTCAGGCTCGCCCGGTGCCGTCTCTGGAGGCGCTACCGCCGGAACCGGTACCATTGGCAAAGGCGACGGCAAAGAAATTGGTAGTGCATCAACCCGGAAGGGAACCAGTGATCTGCCCGCAGGCCTTTACGTGGGAAGCGCAGCGGCGAATACCTCGCCCGTGGCGGGCGATCCCGGCAAGGCCTCACCCAACTCCGTCAATCCAAACCTTATGGCCAGCGTGCGTCCGCCGCGCGTGACCAGCGCGCCGTCCCGCACCATGCGGCCGGAAAGCACAACCAAGCTTTCGGAAGCCGAACGCGCCGTCTTCGGCAACCGCAAGTTCTATTCCCTCACGCTCAACATGCCGAACCTGAATTCCGCCGGCGGCAGTTGGGTCATCCGCTTCGCCGAACTCGACCATGATTCGGGCAATCATGATTCAAACAATCCTGACGCGAACTCACCCGCCGGAGATCTCTCCCAACCCGCCGCCACGCGCAAAGTCGATCCCGCCTACCCTCTGCAACTCATGCGCGAGAACGTCTCCGGCACGGTGATTCTTTATGCGATTATTCGGGCCGACGGGACCGTCGGCAACGTGCGTGTCCTGCGCGGCGTCGACGACCGCCTCGATCAGTTCGCCAGCCAGGCGGTAGCGCAATGGCAATTCCACCCCGCCACCAAAAACGGCTCCCCGGTCGACGTCGAAGCGACATTCCAGATACCTTTCCGACCGGCCCGCGTCGGCACGAATTTCTAGTCGTCGGGACGTAGCCTGCTAAAACTCTGCCGTCGCGACCGCCGGACTAACCTTGAAAGACAAACGTGTAGGAAGAGACGCTGCAAGCAACGTTTTCTCTAACAAAGGATTTTTGGGACTGTTCGAAAACAAATGCGGATGCCGGCGTCTTACACTAACCACTAACCATTAATTCCTGCCCGCGCCCTTCTTCTTCTCCAGCGCCGCATAAATCGCGGGATCGGTGCAGATCTCGTAGTACGACCGCTCCGTCCACCCCGTCACCGAAAAATCCGCCGGATCGATTCGCGGAATCCGGCTCTCCCGCACCACAATTTTGCGGAAGATATCCCGATCCACCGGCACAGTGGCGCTGAAGAGCCGGTATTCTCCTTTATCCGACGAAGCCAGCGACGCAGGCAGCCGCACCTTCAGCGCCTCCAGCGTGATCTCCTGCTGCAACTTGCGGAAGGCCGTTTCATTCATGCGAATCCCGCCCATGTTGTAGCTCAGAATCACATCTTCCGGGTTTCCATTCTCGTCCAGTTCCGCCGCCTGAAACGCATACACGTGGAACGGACCGGCCTGTGGCTCCATTACCTTGCGTGCCCGTTTGTTGCACGAGGAAAGCCGGTCGCTCTCGTTCAGCGCCTCCGAAATCATAATCTGATGCTCACCATCCATCAGGTACAGCGGCGCTGACTCCTGCAGTGTGATGCCTACGCCCAACTCCAGTTGCGGCATCCCCGAGCGCTGCATCAATCCGTTATATCCGCGCACAATTTCGATGATCTCCCGCGCCAGCACGCACATGCGGCTCACCGCCAACCCGGGCTCGCCTTCGCGCTCCAGAATGGCCAGAATGATGGCATCGCCTTCCAGAAATACTTTCTGCGCCCCGTACTTTTCCAGCAGCTTGTTCACTGGATCGTAGAAATTCAAACTGAAGTACGATGCCGGATTCAGCCCCTTCTCCATCATCGTGCGCGTCAGACGCGTCGAGTCACGCACATCCGCTTTGAGCACCACGTGGCGCAGCACTCGTTCCGCGTCCGTCTGCCCCTGTTCCTCCGGAAGCAGAAACTCATAGAGCGTCCCGTTGACCCGCGACAGTTCCTGCATCCTTTCGTTTCCTACCAGGTTGACGGAATCCAAAGCTGCGTTCAGAATCTCCAGCCGCCGCAAGTCGCGGTGGTAGTGGAAAAAATCTCCCAGGAACCGCGCCGCCACCTTCGCCCGTTCCGCACCGCGACAACTGGCCACCTTCGCCACCGCCGCATACAAACTGTTGGGCGAGAGTTTGCCATGCTCCTGAATCATGCGCTCCACCCGGTCGCATTCCGTCCGGTCGATGAGCGCATTTTTCAACTGCTGCGCATTGATGCGCGGCGCATACTCGCTCAGCAGCGGCACCACGTGATACGAGGCGATCACATTTTCCATCACCCGTTCGTCTTCCAGCAGCCGCACCCATTCCGCCAGGCGCTCCTGTTGTGCGAGTCCCTCGTCGGAATCTTCCGGGGTCCCCGTTCCCACTAATTCCCGCGCGTTCTCCGGGACATTCATCCACGCATCAAGTTTCTCGGCGCTCACTTCCTCGCCATATTGCGAGCGCAGAAAGCCCGACGACACTTCCCGCATCCGGCCATAGCGGTCCGGATCGCGGTCCCAATTCCCCAGCATCACGTAGTGCTCGGCGCACAGGTAGTCATCCCGGCCGTCTTCGGAAAACAGCAGGCGGTTCAGAAACAGCGGATAGGTGAAATAGCTTCCACGAAGGGTCTCTTCGCCGAACAACGACCGCCGCGTGTGCGCTAAAGTGCTCTTCTCCACCTCGCGCAGAGTCTCAAAGATTTCCTGCCCCGTCTTGCGCAGGATGATCCTCTTTCGCACCTGGAACGCTGCCAGTCGCTCGCGGTACTCATGCGCCTTCCCCTGCCGCATGTTGTCGTAGCTTTTCAGCAGCACGCGGCACCGCTCCAGCACCTGCAGGAACTGAAGGTTCATTTCCGTGCGGAGAAACTTCGTGACCGCCAGCCGCGCCAGCACGTCGACTGACAACTGCGCTTCTTTCTTGGCTCGATTGAGCGAGGCGACGTGTAACTCGGTCAGCGCTGATTTCCACCCGCTCGGATCGGTCTTCGGCCGTGCCGTCTTTCCCGCCTGATTCCTCATCCACGAAGGTCCCTGCGTCGAGCGCGGAGCCTCCGCCGACAGCAATCCTTCCAGCTCGCCATGCCGTGCGATCAACCGCGCAATCTGCGCCCGCCCCAACTCCACAAACCGCGGACTCAGCACCACATCGTGCCGCAGGTTATCGACCCCGACCGAGATCCCCTCCAGCGCCACAGAGGGCGTCGAAGCAGCCAGGTTCGGCGGCGCCGGTTTGTCCGGCGCTCCACCTAGACGAAAAATAGGAATTCTCGGCATCCTGAATTAGGAGTCTCTTCGGAAGTTGCTGATTTAAAACCTACATATCGAGGCTAGCATGCCCGGAAGGCGCGCTAAAGTTACCTCGGTTACTGGCTTGACCTGCTGATTCCAATTGGCCTAAACAATGAAAGGTTGACGACGCGCAGGTGGACCTGAAGACGAAAGCTTCGACGCTTATGTGGAAAGAAAGCCAGGAAGCCCCGTTGCTCATGTGGGGACAGCCGCCCTCGGCCGTCCTGCCGCGTAAAGCCCAGCAGTTACTGGGAGAATCAGAAATTCCACTACCGGAAAACAATGTGCGCGCACATTCGAAATCTCGCGTTTACTCGGTACTCGCTACTCGCTACTGACTCTTCGCCCGCGCCCCCTCAAACTCATCGCCCTTCTGCCATCCAATCAGCTTGGGCAAACTCGCGGCTTCCCACCCCAGCGCAAATCCAAACCGCGCCATCGCCGAGTCCCCCACAAAATCCATCTCCGGATGGTACTCATCACTGGGCTGGTGATAATGCTTTTCCACGTAATCGCGCTCCTGCTCCAGTCCCCAAGCCTCGTTGTGCCCCTTGTACTTCATCCCTTCGTTAATCGAAAACGCCGGAATGCCCACCCGCGCCAGGCTGAAATGATCAGAGCGGTAGAAGTGTCCCGCCTCCGGCCGCGCATCCGCACGAATCGCCAGCCGGAACTCCTTCGCCGTCGCCTCCACCGCCGAATAAAACGTCGTCCGCTCCGCCCCGGAGACTTCCACTTCCTCCGGCGCCCCCAGCGGCTTCACGTCGTCATAATTCAAGTCCAGCGCAATCTTTCCCGCCGCAATCGGCGGATGCTTTCCTAGATACTCCGACCCCAACAGCCCCTGCTCTTCCGCCGTGACCGCCGCAAATAGAATCGACCGCCGCGGCCTCTGCGCCGCCGTCCCGAAGGCCCGCGCCAACTCCAGCAGAATGCCGCATCCCGTGGCGTTGTCTTCGGCCCCGTTGAAAATGTTGTCCCCCGGCATGTCTGGACGAATGCCGAAGTGATCGTAGTGCGCCGTATAGATTACCGCCTCATCGGCCATCTTGCGATCCGCACCGGGCAGAATCGCCACTACGTTGTTCGACTCGAAGTGCCGAACCTTGCTCACCATATGCGCCCTGAGCTTTGCCCGCAGATTTACCGGACGAAACTCCCGGGACTGCGCATCCTGCATCATCATTTCCAGATTCATCCCCGACCCCGAAGCCAGCCGCTTCGCCACATCCAGTTGTACCCACGAAGCAACCTTCAGTGCCGGCCCCTCCAGCTTCAGAGACGACTTCTCCCCCGAATTCGAATTCCTCACCACTTCCCAGGGATAGCTCGCCATCTGCGTCTGATGGACCAGAATCACTCCCACCGCGCCCTTGCGCGCCGCCTCTTCATACTTGTAGGTCCAGCGCCCGTAGTAGGTAAGCGCCTTGCCTTTGAAGAATTTTGGGTCGTCCGAAGGCGGCTCGTTCACCAGCATCAAAAGAACTTTCCCGCGCACGTCCAGACCTTTATAGTCGTCCCAGTTGTACTCCGGCGCCTCAATCCCATAGCCCACAAAAACGATGTCCGCATCCACGTCCGACTGCGCCTGCTGCGTCTGGTCGAAAGCAACATACTCGTCGAGAGGTTTCAGATTCATGGCCTCGCCCTGCTTCGGCACCAGAGAAAACTGAGTCTCCGCCAGCGTCGTGATCCCCACCAGCGGCACCTTCTGCATATACGTGCCGTGATCGCCCGCAGGCTTCAGCCCGTATTCGGCAAACTGCGTGGCCATGTATTCCGCCGCGATGTCGCCCCCACGCTGCCCCGTTCCGCGGCCTTCCAGCAGATCGTGCGACAAATACCGCACGTGCCAGCGAATGTGCTCCGGCGTGATCGTCTCCAGCGCCACAAACGCGGGCCCCGGGAGTTTCACCGAAGGCGCCTTTGCGGTCTTCGAACCGCCGGCTCCAGCTCCGCCTTCGGCCCATACCAGCAGGCTCGCGCACACCATCAGACAGGCCGAAATGATTTTCAGCATTGCTCGCATAAACCGCTCTCTCCCTCAACAGAGTGGCGCTAGCTGGAAGACTTTGTTTGTGTAGGTCTTGAAGAATTGTAAAGGACGGCCCCGTCCCGGTTGTACGAGAAGTGCGGGAAGCCGGTGCACGAGAGTCCACCCACCACTGGAATCACGTAACGGCCGGACGTGTCCTGATGCCGGATTTTAGCCCGTGTCCTCTGTGGTTAGCTTGTTTTAGCGGTCAGCCCGCCGAACCGGCGGCTAGTTTTTCGACCCTCAACCCGCGCGGAAATCCCGCACATCTTCGCCCGGCTTGAAAAGCGGCACTTGCGCGGCTTTGCCCGCCTCCGCCATCCTGCGGTTGATCTCTTCGAAATCCGCCTTGAACCATCCCACGCTCGAAACCTCGATCTCCTTATCCTGCGCGATCCAGAAGATCGTGGGAACGTTGGTAAGCCCGTAGGCATTCGACGCGGGGTAAGAACGCGTGTCATCGAGCAGTATGGGGAATGTGATGCCAAATTCCTTGTTAAACGCCGCCGTGTCCTTGGCATCGTTCTGCGAAACCCCAACTAGCGTGACGCCCTTATGCCCGTAAGCCTTGTGCAAGCGCTCGAAAAACGGAAGCGCATACTGGCACGTCGGACACGAAACCTTGAAAAACACCAGCACCACCGCTCCGTTCGCCAGTTCGTCACTCAGCGAGAACCGCTTCCCATCCAAAGTCTTCAACTCAAATTCCGGCGCCTTCGCCCCAGTAGCCAATGCCGCCATCGATCGTCCTCCGATTTGTCCTTGCAAGATGTTTCCAGCCCGCCCATAAAGCTCGCACCGGCCCTGCTTCTATCTTAGATGACGCTGCTCGCCCTTCGGATGGGGGCAATGATTTCCGCCTTCCGCAAGATCTTTCGTGCCAGCCCTGTAAGCGCAACCCGCGCCAACCGCTCGACGCCAACCCACTCCCCGCAAACTTCCGACGGCGCGGTCATGCGCCACACCTGCACCGTATAATTCGTCACCGTGATCGAATGCTTCACCGTGAACAGAAACTCCTCAGTCTTGCCACGAGACCTCCCATTGATCTTGTCATTCCGAGCGAAGCGAGGAATCTGCTGTTTGCCTACCCCCACCACAGATCCGGCAACCTCAGGCAACTCCCACATCCCCGCCATCAACCGCGCGTCCCGCGCTCGCCGCACCAGAAATACCGCGCCATCGCGCGAATCCAAAGCATAATGAATCTCCCGCTTCTTCTGCCGCGCCGCCTTCGCCGATCCCGCCATCTCCCCGCGCGTCGCGCACAACTCCACTACCGGACAACTCAGGCACTCCGGCGTCCGCGGCGTGCACACCGTCGCTCCCAGTTCCATCACCGCCTGATTAAAATCGCCCGGACGCCCGCGATCCAGCAACCTCTCCGCCGCGAGCCAAAAATTCTCCCCCGTGAGCCGCTGTCCCGAAAAACGCTGCAGCACCCGCTCCACATTCCCATCCACGACAGCCACCGGCTCACCAAATGCGATGCTGGCAATGGCCGCTGCCGTATACCGTCCCACGCCCGGCAAAACCCGCAATCCCTCCGCCGTTGCTGGAAACTTCCCGCCCCGCTCCCGCACCACAACCTTCGCCGCCGCATGCAGCATGCGTGCCCGCCGGTAATATCCCAGTCCGCTCCACGCCGCCAGCACCGAAGCCTCCCGCGCCCCGGCCAGTTTCTCCACCGTCGGAAACCGCCGCAGAAACTCGTAATAATGCGCAATCACCGCCGCCACCCGCGTCTGCTGCAGCATGATCTCCGACACCCATACGCGGTACGGATCGCGGCTCGCGCGCCACGGCAAATCGCGCGCATGCGCGTCGTACCACGCGAGCAGTTGCGTGCGAAACATCCGCTCCCGCACCTCGGTCTGCGATTTAACTTCCTTGGACTTCATCGCTGGAGCCCGCATTTTACAGCAGGGAAGAATTCGATCCGCGCGTCGCGCTGAATCCGGGCGAACCACCGAAATCGGCCGCCCTCCATTGACCCCGGCTCACTGGCACGAAATAATAGCCCTGCCTGGCATCCGCAACCCAGCGTGGACGCATTCACGCCGAGTCAGCGCAAGGAGCACCATGACCGACTTCAACCGCAAGGTGGAAGACGCTTCGGCACGCGTCAGCCAAACCATCGGCGACGCCGCCGAACGTCTCGAAAAAGAGATTCCCGAATTCATCAAGTATCTCAACGACGAGGTTGTCCCGGCCGTCCGCACCCACTCCACCAAAGCCCTGCGCGTGGCCTCAAAAAAACTTACGGAGTTCGCCGACTACATGGAGCAGCACCCTCACCCGCCCAAGTAACGCACGCGGGCACTCCAATCGCCGGCACGCCCCGCCGCGCTCCCTTCGTCAGCATCCCTATGCTTCTTTTTGTTCTGATCGCAATCCTTTTTCTGAGCGCCTGCGGCCATCCCAAACAGGCGCACGTGAGCGTTCCTCCGCCTCCGCCTCCCGCCTCAACGACCGAGCCGCCGACTCATTCCCAACCGGCCGCCAGCATCCCGCCATCAAAGAAAAACGCAGCTCCCAAGCCCAGTGAAGAAGCCGAAGCCGACCTCGCCGAACCCACCCTCCCCGCCAATGCCAGGCCCCTCGCCACTGAAACCGGACTCGCCAGCTGGTATGGTCCTCCCTACCACAACCGCCGCGGATCGAACGGCGAAATCTACAACATGCACGCCATGACAGCCGCTCACCGCACTTATCCTCTCGGCTCGATCGTGCGCGTCACCAATGTCAAGACCGGACACACCGCACTCGTCCGCATCACCGACCGCGGCCCCTTCATTCCCGGACGCGTCCTCGATCTCTCCCTCGCCGCCGCTCGCAAACTCGATGTTTGGCAGCCCGGTGTCGCCGAGGTGAAAGTCGAATTGATGCTGTCCGCCGCGTCTCCCGACTCGCCCGGAAAATGGGCCGTACAGATTGGCGGATTCCCCCACCAACACGCGGCCACCAAGCTCGCCGATCACCTCACCCGCCGCTATCACACGGCCAACGTCTCGTGCTTCGCCAGCCCCGCCGGAGACTGGTGGATCCGCATCCGCGTCCTCGACGACGACCACAATCGCGCCCAAGAACTCGCCGCCGAAACCCAAACTCCCGAAGGCGCAGTCTTCCTCGTGCGGTTAGACTAGCGCTCAGCCGTAGTGTGCATTCCGTCGCCCGACAGTTCGGGCTCTTTCTCGGAAAGCCTTCGCACGAGTACAATTCCTGCGTATTTGGAAGGAAGACGATTTGAACTGGGCGCGACTGGTTGCGATCGTCGTTGGCGCCGGCGTCGTCTCGTCGCTCACGGACTGGTGCTTCGCCGGCGATTGGATCCATCGGCGCTACACCTATCCCGAAATCTGGCGTGAGGTAAGGAAAGTAGAGCGATTGCTCTTACCAGTCCCTTGCCGTTTCTGACCTGCGGAGTCTTTGCCTATGTCGCCGCCTGGCTGGGTCTTCATTCTGTATCGGGCGCGGTCCAACTCGCTGTTGCGGTGTGGCTGATTGGCCCCTTGCCACTCATCCTCACCAATGCCGCATTTATGAAGCTGCACCGTGTTTTTGTTGTGTCTTACGCGGTCGGCTGGTTAATAAAGCTCATTGTCGTTGCTTTGGCAGTTGGCTGGTTCCTGCGTTGACGTCGGTCCATCAGCGCCATGACGACGGTCGCACCAACTAACGCGAACGGCCATTGATAACTTCCAGATCAGCCTTCATGTAGTATCTTTTCCGCCAGGTGAGCCAGCTATGACCGATCCCAATTGCCTCTTCTGCCGCATCCTCCGCGGCGAAATCCCCGCCAAGAAAGTTCACGAGGACGACCTCCTCTTCGCCTTCGAAGACATCAACCCGCAAGCCCCCACACACATTCTCATCATTCCCAAGAAACATTTTGCCGGATTGAAAGAGGCCCAGGCCGCCGACGCCGAAATCATCGGCCGCTGCCACCTCGCCGCCGCCCACATCGCCCGCCAGCGCAACATCGAGCAGGGATACCGCACCGTCCTCAACGTCGGCCCCGGCGCCGGCCAATCCGTCTTCCACCTCCACGTCCACTTACTCGGCGGCCGCCCCCTGTCGTGGCCCCCGGGATAGGTAATCTCCAGTTAGCCCATCACCAGGAACAAGAGAGCTGAACGGTGCATGGTTCGCCACTTCAATACCACTGCTGCGTTCGTATGTGTTCCGTTCAACAGAAGGCGATTTTGCAACAAGCGAGAATGTCGACGCAATTTACCTCCGCCTTGCCGACCGTTCGCGAACCTCACCTGAGGTTGCTTGCAATCCTGCCAGGGTCGCAGCCAGCCGCGACAGAGGACCAGAGTTGAGGTCGCGGTTAACGGCCGATGGACTATACTTCTCGGCCTATGCGAAAGCTGGTCTTTCAGTATCTATTGCTCCCAGCTCTTTGTCTTGGATTGGTCCCAACGCGCGTCAGTGCTCAAACGTTGCTGGTAGTCAACCAGGGCGACAGCGATCTGAGCATCGTAGATCCTGTGTCTGCGCGAGAGGTCGCGACCATAGCAGAGAAGACCACCGGAGTTCATGGTCATGAAATTGCCGTCTCCGCGGATGGACGCACTGCCTTTGTCCCGATCTATGGCAGCTCCGGCGTCGGAAAGCCAGGTATCGATGGACACGAGATGCTCGTCATCGATCTGCCATCGCGGAAGATCGTCGGCGACATCGATTTTGGTCATGGGATACGACCGCATCTTCCAGTTCTGGATCCTGTCAGTGGGCTGCTCTATGTCACGACGGAGTTAGATAAGACCGTGACCGTGATCGATCCGCGAACACGGAAGATTGTGGGCGCGGTTCCAACCGGGCAGGAGGAGTCGCACATGCTGGCCTTGTCCCATGACGGGCGGCGCGGCTATACAGCCAATGTTGGGCCGGGCACGGTATCTGTGCTCGATATGATGGGCCGGAAAACAGTTGCGGTCATTCCGGTGTCGGGAGAGGTGCCGCGAATTTCAATCTCGACGGACGACAAGCTGGTGTTTACAGCGGATCAGACGAAGCCGCAGCTTGCCGTGATCGATACCGCGACTCAGCGGTTGAAGACGTGGGTGGCACTCCCTGGTTTGGGTTACGGGACGGCCGCAACGCCGGACGGCCGTTGGTTGCTGGTTGCGGTCCCGTCTACGAACCAGGTGGCGGTCGTGGACTTGGGAAGCATGCAGGTGGTGCGCCGCATCGAGGTCGCAAATATGCCGCAGGAAATTTTGATTCGTCCTGACGGCAAGATCGCGTATGTGTCGTGCAGCGCGAGTGGGAAGGTTGCGGCGATTGATCTGGCGGAATGGAACGTCCAGAAGCTGATCGTTGCAGGCAGGTTTGCGGATGGTCTCGGCTGGGCGAAGTAATCCAGCACTGGCTCTGCCCAGGCGAACACCTCGGTATTCCCGACAGACTGTATGTTCGGTAAGTTTCCGGAATACTTCTGGAAGTCGAATGATGGGGCAGGCCACACCCCGCCAAAGCGTTCCGTCCTATGTCAGACTCGGCCACTTGCCGAGAGTCGGCGCGCGAACCCCTACTGCACCGTAGGTTCTACATCCTCCGGCGCCCCATGCCTGCGCAACAACTGCGGCAGATTCTGCGAAAATGCCGATCGCGGCAGCACCATGTCGCACCCCACCTCGTGCGCCTTCTGCTTCAAATCTCCCTGCACGTGCGACAGGAATCCGATGATCGACGTCCCCTTCTTCAACTTGCTCTTCAGCTTCGGAATCAGGGTCAGCGGCTTCACGCTGGCAAGGTTCAGATCGAAAATAATCAGCGACGGCTTCTCTTCCCCGTTCTGTTCCATCCGCTCCATGAGATCCTTGTCCGTCTTCACGAACTCAACTTTCACGTTGAGCTTGCGCGCTGTTTCCTGGATCTTCGCCATGAAGAACAGATCTTCGATAAACACAAAGATGCGCGAGTTCGCGTCACCATTCGCCGGCAACGGTTCCGGTTCCGGCTGCGCATATTGCATCGCAAACCCCGGCCTTTGCCGTCCGCCCTTGTGCCCATTGTTGTTGCCCCCGGCCAATGCCGCCCGGTAGCTGTGATCCATCGGCGCCGTGTAGATGCCGTCTTTGTTTTCCCGGCTCAAGCCCGGCCCGGGCTTCTGTCCGCGCTGATTGTGGGGACGGCGTCCGCGCCGCCTTCTTCTTCCTCCACCACCACCGGAGGGTCTTCCTGGTCCTGCGTTCATAGTCCTCTCAAGCTGTTGCGCACTTGTTGCAGAATTTTACAGATCTCAAAGGCCCCGCCAGTCGCGCGATCCCGCTATTCCAGGCGAAGCTCCGCCTGGCACACACAATCAGATCTACGCAGTTGCGGGTGGCGACTGGACACACTGTGGAACGAACCCCAACTTCTGAAACGAACTGCTATTCGCGAATGAAAACTTTTCTGTTTTTAATTTCTATCGATTTCGTTTATCGGATCCGTTAAGGCGCCGCCTCGGATCGGCTGGCGCGGAAGGCCTGCGCGGGAACGAGGCCTAAATGAGAACTCCTTTATCGTACTCGTCCTTGCTCAACCGCGCAAGGCCCATCCCACTTACCTTTTGCACAGAAGAACATGTCTAGCAGAATTCCGGTCGCCTCCGAACTGCAATCGCCCACCGCAAGCCGGCTGCCGGCCTCGTTACTCCCCGGTCGAAATCTCCCGCGCCCATTGCTGCGCCTGCCAGTAGTCTCCTGCAACATCCTCGGCATCCAGATGCAACCCTGCGCTCAACTCCGCTGCCGCCTGCCACTCCCCACTCTCATGCGCCAGCATCAATTGGAATACGGGACGCAGTTGGCTCGGTTGTCCCAGCAATGCCGCTTTGGTCGCTTGATCCAGCGGAATTTTGTCCAGCACTTCCGCCATCGGCATTTCCAGCATGGCATCGATCAGCGACAACAGACCCAGCAGAAATAAATCCGATTCCCCATGCCGCACTCGCGGCGCCAGCAACTCCCCAAACCGTCCCCGCACCAGCGCCGACAGCAACAGGTCGCTGGTTTTTTCCTGCCCTGCACTCACCGCCGCCACCAGCCGCACCCAACGCCGAATGTCCCTCTCTCCCAGCATCGACAGCGCATGCCGTACCGAATGGATTTCGCTCTGGAACCCGAAGATCGCCGAATTCAGATACCGCAACAGACGGTAGCACACCGACGCCTCCGCCTTGATTAGGTTCTCCAGTTCGCCCAAATCCAGGTCCGGCCGCGATACCTCCTGCAGCATCCGCAAATAATTCATCTGGTTCGCCGGCATGTCGTGGGTCTTCATCATCTCCGGACGGCGGAAAAAATAGCCCTGGAAATACACAAAACCCTGATCCCGCGCCCGTACAAACTCCCCGTGGGTTTCGATTTTCTCCGCCAGCATCCGGCAGCGCCACGGCCCGAACTGTTTGATCAATTCCGACCGCTGCTCCTCGGTCGTCAGCTGCATTTCCACTTTGATAATGTCTGCGATCTCCGCCAGCGCTTCGCGCGGATCGTTGGCCACATAATCGTCCAGCGCGATCATGTATCCCGCTTCTTTCAATCTCCGGCAGGCCGCCACCACATCCGGATCTGCCGGTACCGTTTCCAACACCTCCACCACTGTCGACGTCGAGGGCAGCAGGGTGACCAGTCCCTTGATCAGCGTATCCCGCGTGCAATTCACAAACGCCCGCCGCCCATCGCACAACACATCCAGTCCCATCAGCAGCGACCGGTCCAGCGTCGCCCGCGAAGCCTCGTCCCGGTTTCCGCTGAACGCATTCTCCAGTCCGTCCCGAAACAGCAGTTCATAGCCGAACACTCTCTGGTCCCGGTCAAAGATCGGTTGCCGCGCTACATACCGCAACGGCTTGACGTCCTTCACCCGGGCTGGTGCCGCACCCTGTCCTGCAGAAATGTTGCCCATGTTCTTTACTATCGGCTGCAAATCCGAAAGCCTGCAGCCGGGAGCGATCGTCTCCCGTGGAATACGGTACCTTAGCGGAAGAGTAAGAACCTCCTCACGCAAGCTCGATTTTTCGAGTTCCCGCGCACCATTCGCTATTCTTCATTCGGATCTCTGATGCTCTGCAGCGCCCCGCGCCCGCCCAATATAGAATGATTCCCGCTCCAAAGCCTGACTCCTAAGGAATCCCCGTGCCCGATTTGCCCCACTCCGTCCCCAGTCCCACCGCCGCCAGCCCCGGCATGCAGCGCCAGTTCGAGATCTACCAACTCGGCTTGGCGGGAAAGAAACTCTCCGTCCCGATTCCAGTCGCTCAGCTCGAAAACAAGGCCGCCGAAGTTCTTCCACCTCAGGCTTACGATTACGTCGCCGGAAGCGCCAGCGGCGAACGCAGCGCGCGCGCCAACCTCGCCGCTTTTGATCGCTGGCGGATTGTCCCTCGCATGTTGCGCGACGTTTCCCAGCGCGACCTCACCGTCGACCTCTTCGGCCATACTCTTCCCGCGCCCGTTCTGCTCGGCCCCATCGGCGTGCAAAACATCATTCATCCGGACGCCGAAGTTGCCGTCGCCCGCGCCGCCGCATCCCTGGGTGTCCCCTTCGTTCTCAGTACCGTGTCTTCGCGCCCCCTCGAAGAAGTCGCCCACGCCATGGCCGCCGCCCCGCGTTGGTTCCAACTCTATTGGGGCAAAGATCACGAACTCACCGCCAGCCTGCTGCAGCGCGCGGAAAAGTCCGGCTACACCGCGCTCGTCGTCACTCTCGACACCGTCATGCTCGGATGGCGCGAACGCGATCTCCAGCATCCTTACCTTCCATTCCTTCTTGGCCACGGACTCGCGAACTACTTCATCGATCCTGTCTTCTGCTCGCGTCTCCCGCAGTCGCCGCAAGCCGATCCCGCGTCCGCCATTCGCCTCTGGGCAACTCTGTTCTCGAACACCGCCCTCACCTGGAGCGATCTCGCCTGGCTCCGCCGGCAAACTCGTTTGCCCATTCTGCTGAAAGGAATCCTGCACCCCGACGACGCCCGCCTGGCCCTCGACCACGGCGTCGACGCCATCATCGTCTCCAACCACGGAGGCCGCCAGGTCGACGGAGCCATCGCCGCACTCGACGCGCTCCCCGCCGTCGCCGCTGCAATCCAACAGAAAATGCCCATCCTCTTCGACAGTGGCATTCGCTACGGCGCCGACGCCATCAAGGCTCTGGCCCTCGGCGCTCGCGCCGTGCTGCTGGGACGTCTCTATGTCTGGGGTCTCGCCATCGCCGGCGAGCAAGGTGTGCGCGACGTAGTGCAGAATTTCCTGGCCGACCTGGACCTGACGATGGGCCTAAGCGGCTTCCGCTCCGTACGGGAACTGGACGCATCGATCCTGACGAGAGAAAAATGAGTCTTGCGGCAAGACGTAGCAGCCGCGGAGCGGCGAAAGATTGCAGCCCACAGCTTGCCCTGAGCTTGCCGAAGGGGCGCAAGCCGTGGGTGCGCCCAAATGAGATTGTCAGCCAGCCCCGAAAGGGGCGCAAGAGAAAATCAGGTCGTCGGGCCTTACTATACCCTCTGCACTCCACCCAACTTAACCAGCGCCGCCACAATCTTCCCCGACCACTGCGCCACTTCATCCTCGCGCAGCGTCCTCTCCGCCGACTGAAACCGAACCCGCAACAGCACAGAATATTTCCCCGCCGCAATCGCCCCGCCCCGAAAAATCTCCACCGGTCGGAACTCCCGCAACTCTGCGAAGCTCAAAGCGGCCACAGCCTTGCGCATCTCCTCAAACGAAACATCATCGGCGAACACAAACGAAAGATCCCGTTCCACCGCCGGATACTTCCCCAGTGGCGCAAACCGCACCGGCCGCAGCCCGTTCCTGTACAACTGCTCCAGATCAAACTCCGCCAGAAACACATCCTGCCGCAGTTTGCGCTCCGCCGCCACTTCCGGATGGATCTGCCCAAACTGCCCCACCACCACGCCCATTACCAGCGCCCGCGCCGACCGTCCGGGATGAAAATACTCCGCCGTCTGCCGGTCGTAACTCACCTCGCCGGCAAACGCCGCCATAAGATTCTCCACATCGCCCTTGAATCCACGAAACGTTTCCGTGGCCGCCGCATGCTCGCCCTTGCTTACATCGAGAGCCCCACCCGAAGGCAAGGATGCGCGCACCGCCGCCGCCGTCGCGCCCAGGCACGCGCGCTTGGGTTCCACGCGATCTTCCCCCGATAACCCGTAAACGCTCCCCATCTCAAACAGCCGCGCCTCGGCCACATCGCGATTCAAATTCCACGCCAGCATATCGAGCATGCCCGGCGCCAGCGACGTCCGCATCACCGACGCTTCCTCGCTCAGCGGATTCTCCAACTCCAGCACCCGCTCGGGTTGAGAATTTCCTTGGGAAGGGCCCGACCTCATTCGGGCCGTATCCAGCCTCTCTCCGACGACTTTAGCCGCCGAGAAACCGCTTTCCGCGCCCGATTCAAATCTCTCCGCATCCGCGTGCGAAATAAATGTCAAAGACAAAGCCTCGTTATATCCCAGTGCCAGCGCTCGCTGGCGGAAAGTCGCATCCATCGCCGCGTGCGGCAACTCGACCACCGCGCCACTGTAGGCTGGCAGCGTGTTCTCAAATTTGTCATACCCGTGCAGCCGCGCGATCTCTTCGATCACGTCGATCTCGCGTTCCACGTCCAGTCGCCAGCTCGGAATATGTACCCGGAACTGCGCGTCGTCCTGCCCCTCCGGAATCAGCGTGAAGCCCAGCCGCTTCAGCAGGCGAAAGATCCGCCCCGAGTCGAGATTCCCGCCCAGAATGCGCCGCACCTCGGCCACGTGCAGCACCACCGGAGCCTGGTCCATCCGTTTCGACACCACGTCGACCACGTCGCCAACCAGTTCCCCGCCGCCCGATTCCAGAATCATTTCCGCCACTCGATCGCACGACAAGACCGTCGATTCAAAATCCGCCCCACGCTCGAACCGATGCGACGCATCGGTGTGCACTCCATGCCGCCGCGACATCCTCCGCACGATCCCCGGATCCCACCACGCCGACTCAATCACAATGTTCCGCGTCTTCTCCGTGATCATCGTGTCATACCCGCCCATCACTCCCGCCAGCCCCACCGGCTTTCTAGCATCGCAGACGACGAGATCTTCAGAAGTCAGCTTGCGCTCCACGCCATCGAGAGTCTTCAGCGTCTCGCCGTCCCGCGCCTTCCGCACGATAATCTTTCCACCCTCGAGCAGATCCATATCGAAAACGTGCGTAGGCTTCCCCATCTCCCACAGAGCATAGTTGGTAGCGTCGACGGCATTCGAGATCGGCCGCTGATCGAGCAGCTGCAACCGGTGCGCCATCTTCTCAGGCGACGGCTTAATGTGTGTTCCGCGGATCACCCGCGCCGAGAATCGAGGACAAAGCGAAGGCTCCTCGACAGTGATGGGAAAGGCCGAGTCTTGCGAAGTCTGAGCTGACAGCTGAGAGCTGACAGCTGACAGCGCCTTCAGCGGCAGATCATAAATCGCCGCCGCCTCCCGCGCCACGCCGTAATGATTCATCGCGTCGGGACGATTCGTGCCAATCTCCATCTCAAACACGGTGTCGAGACCGGTCCCGCCGATCCCCTCGACCGAAATCCCAACATTGGTCAGGTCCTCAGCCAGACGATGGTCATCGACCGTAAGATCGACAAAGTCGCGAATCCAATTGGCAGAGAGTTTCATGATCTCTAGTGTGGCGCAGGCGCCCCCGCCCGCGAAAGCCTAAGCCCAGAAATAGCAGCCAAGAGCCTCTCAAAGTGAACCGGTCGGTGAAAGAGCTAGCAGCTAGAAGCTTTCTATCCAAACTGCTGCAGAAACCTAACATCCCCCTGAAAGAACAACTGAATATCATCCACGCCATACTTCAGCAGCGCGAGCCGGTCCACGCCCATGCCGAAGGCAAATCCCGAAACCTTCTTCGGGTCATACCCGTTGTTCTTCACGAACTCAAACACATTGGGATCCACCATCCCGCACCCCAGCACTTCAATCCATCCCGTCTGCTTGCATGGACGGCACGGGTCCGCTCCGCGCTTGCCACTTCCGCCACAAATGAAGCAGGTGACGTACAACTCCGCGCTGGGCTCCGTGAAAGGAAAGAACGAAGGCCGGAAGTGCGTCTTCACCGACGACCCGAACAGCGCCTTCATGGCGTGATCGAGCGTCCCCTTCAGATCCCCGAATGTAATGTTAGCGTCGACCGCCAGCCCTTCGATCTGATGAAACATCGGCGAATGGCTCGCGTCCGGAGGATCGTTGCGGTGTACCGTCCCCGGAATCACAATGCGAATCGGCGGCCGCATCTTCTCCATCGTGCGAATCTGCACCGGAGAAGTGTGCGTGCGCAGCAGCAACCTCTCGCGCTGCGGCTTGCCCTGCTGCCCCGCGATGAATAGCGTGTCCTGCGTATCCCGCGCAGGATGGTTCGGAGGAAAATTCAGCGCCTCGAAGTTGTAATAGTCCGTCTCGACCACCGGCCCCTCGGCGACGGAATACCCCAGCTTCTGAAACACCGAAACAATCTCGCGCCAGGTCCGCATCACCGGATGCTCTGCCCCAATCGCCCGCCGCACGCCCGGCAGAGTGATGTCCACCCGCTCGGCAGCTAGCGGCTCACCCTCGCCGCCCGCAACATGCGCCCCTTCCACGAGGTCCTGAATCCGCGCTTTCAATTCATTGACGCGAATCCCTGCCTCACGCTTCGCCTCTTTCGGCGCGCCCTTCAGCCACAAATCATTGATCTGTGTAAGGATCCCGTTCTTCCGCGCCATCCACCGGTCGCGAAACGCCTTCAGTTCCGCCTCACTGCGAACTTGCGCAGCTTCCCCCGCACAAGCACCAACGCACTCGCCCGCAGCCTTCTCCAGCGCCGCCGCCGAATAGTCCGTGAGTTTGGGAACGGTGTATGCCAAGGGTAGCTCTTCTGCCTGAAAATGCTTGTGTGGGGACAGCCGCCCTCGGCTGTCCGTCGGCTCGAAGAGCCGACTGGTGTTGATCTGCGGCGCCCGCGCACCAAGCACACTCTGTATATATCTTGGCAGCTAAGCCGGGCCAACCCGGCCGGACAGCCGAGGGCGGCTGTCCCCACATGGGCACTGCAGCTGAAAGCTGACGGCTGAGAGCTGACAGCGCTTCTACGCCGCCCCGCTGATCGCGCCCTTCGCCTGTGTCGTCAGACTGGCAAATCCCGCCGGATCTTTCACCGCCAGGTCCGCCAGAATCTTGCGGTCCAGTTCGATCCCTGCCAGCTTCAGCCCGTGAATGAACTGGTTATAGCTCATTCCGTTCAGCTTGGAGGCCGCCCCGATGCGCACAATCCACAGCGAGCGGTACTGCCGCTTGCGCTGCTTGCGCCCCGAGTAGGCAAACTTCAGCCCGCGCTCCACCGCTTCTTTCGCCGAGCGGTACAGCTTCGACTTAGTGAGGAAGTACCCGCTTGCGCGGTCTAATATTTTCTTGCGTTTGGCGCGGCGTTTGGTTCCGCGTTTTACACGAGGCATGGTGTTCTCCTTTTTTAGTTCCACGTACTGGCGGCTGGAGGCAAGGACGATTCGCCATGGCGGCGATCTCTGGCCTCTTCACGCGCCTCTTTCATGTGGTGCGGCCGCCCCCGGCCGCATTGGGCAACTATAACTCGTTGCCAGAAAACGCGGGCGAGGGCGCCCGCGCCACACTCAAACTTCTACTGATACGGAATCATGCGCTTCACTTTGCGCAAATCCCCGTCGCTCACCAGCGCCGGTGATCCCAGATTCCGTTTGCGTTTCTTGCTCTTCGACGTCAGAATGTGCCGCAAGTGCGACCGCCCTCGCTTCACCTTCCCCGTCCCGGTTAACTTGAAGCGCTTGGCAGCGCCCTTGTGCGTTTTCAATTTCGGCATAAAGTCCTCAACTCAGCAGTTCGAATTAGCAGTCAGCCAAACAAAATCCAGCCTCGGCATTCTCTCGACTGCCCAGTGCTAACTTCCCATTGCGATTGATCGTAATCGATCGCGACCGCCCGGCTACGACGCCGGCTTGGCGACCTGAGCCGGAGCGCTCGGGCTGGGCGCACTCTGCGCCGCAGCCTTGTGCTTCTCTTTCTCTCGTTCCTTCTCCGTCTTCTTCGGCGCCAATATCGCATGAAGAGTGTTCCCTTCTTGGCGGGGACGGAATTCTACGATGCTGTGCGGTTCTACGTCTTTGATCAGGCGCTCCAGAATCTGGCGGCCCAGGCCGGTGCGGGTCATCTCGCGTCCGCGGAAGAAAATGGTCGCCTTTACCTTGTCGCCCTCATCCAGAAATCGCAGCACGTGATTCTTCTTCGTCTCGTAATCGTGGTCGTCCACATTGATGCGGAACTTGACCTCCTTTACAGTAATCGTTTTCTGGTGCTTCTTGGCTTCGCGCTCTTTCTTTTCCTGTTGATAGAGATACTTCCCGTAGTCCATGATGCGGCACACGGGAGGCTGCGCGGTGGGCGAAATCTCAACCAAATCCAGATTTTGTTCGCGGGCTTTTTTGATGGCTTCGTAGGGCGGCATGATGCCAAGCTGCTGCCCATCGTCATCAATCACGCGGATTTCGCGCGCCCGAATGCGATCGTTGGTGCGGATAAAACGCTTATCGATACAATCCTCCGTGCTCTAAACGACTGAGAATAAAGAATTATAGCATGACGATTCGGGTTGGTTTGTCCAGTCATCCTCGCCGGGACGACTGGATCTCGCGGTTACCATGCGAAAATGGCATTGAACGCCACGTTGCAAAAGTTCTGATACTCGAGGTCCCGACTGCCATGTGCAGAAACATCAAAACCCTCTTCAACTTCGATCCACCCGTGACCGACGAAGAAGTCCGCGCCGCTTCGCTCCAGTTCGTCCGAAAAATCACCGGCTTCAATAAACCGTCAAAGGCCAACGAAGCCTCATTCCTCGCCGCGGTCGAGGAAGTGGCTGCCATCTCGACTCGCCTCCTGCGCTCGCTGGAAACCGCGGCAGTTCCCAGGAATCGCGAAGAAGAGGCCGCCAAGGCAAAGGCTCGTGCCGCCGAAAGATTCGGGAATTAGGGAAAAATCTTGCCTTCAAACCTTTCTTGTGGCCCTCGCCGGTTCCCGGACTGCAAATTTTGGCCGTCGCATGCAATGTCCTCTTTTTCATCGTCTTGCCCTCCCTTCGGTAATATGCCCCACAAAGAACCAAGGATTCTTGGGTTGACGTTCATATCCCTTATGGGATAAATATTTTTTCCGGTGAAGGCATTCCCCTGAGGCCCCATGACCCCTGACGAACGAGAACACATGCACATTCTGTGTGAGCGGATCGCAAAGGAACAAGACCACGAGAGGTTCGTAAAACTGGTGCAGGAGCTCAACGATCTCCTGGAGCACAAGGAGCAACGGATGGAAAATTCTTCCAAGAACGCATGAGCAAGCGCGTCCGTTCCCGCAGCGCAATGTTGCCAAAACCAAAATCTTGTCAAGAGGGCAAAACCACTCGATTCCCTCTATCCCCTAGCAAGCGAGGCAAATATAAAGTCGCCAAATTTTCCGGTTCGCCTGTGTGAAATTGATAAAATAGGGATATAGACTAAAAATTCTGAAGGGAACCAAAGGCGCAGCCTCCGGGCTTGCGCCTTTGGTGTTTTTGGGCCGACTCCATGGGTAACAAGCAGACGGGTAGCAAGAAAACGGACAGCAAGCAAACGGGTAGCAAAAAATCGGCAAGCACGAAAACCGAAAGCACGAAAACGGCAATCAAGAAAAGCGCCAGCAAACTCGTCACCAACCAAACTCTCCCACCCCATCGCCGACGTTGCATCATCATCAAAGACGCCAAACATCGCGGCGAATGGGCCGAACTGAATCTCATGGCCCGCGTCACCGAACGCGGCTTCAACGTCTCCAAGCCCTGGGGAGACTCCACCCGTTACGACGTCGCCGTCGAGCGCCACGGACACTTCCTCCGCGTCCAGGTCAAATCCACCATCGCCCGCCAGGACGGCGGATACGTCTGCGCCATCAAATCCAGCCGCTGCCAGTACTACACCCGCCATCAGGTCGACTTCTTCGCCGTCTACGTCATCCCCGAAGACGTCTGGTACATCCTCACCCGCCAAAATCATCATCCCCGTCCGCGGCCACTTCCTCCTCAA
>CABDXR010000109.1_pt1 | contig 25866 bp, 22 predicted proteins | sample 3421411 | NCBI WGS metagenome assembly CABDXR01 (sample SAMEA5534336, study PRJEB31848) | metagenome | biome: tundra; feature: field; material: soil | place: USA | collected 2013-05 | depth 0.15 m | reverse complement strand
AGGTTGGAGAGCCAGGTGGAAGCATCCTGCGAGACGAGCGGGAGTGTCAGGAAGCAGAAGACAAATAGTGAGAATAGCTTTTTCACCGGTATCTCCGTTGGCAGACTTGCGTCGTAAGCCTGGGCGTGCTGATTCTACGCCGGTTTCACCGTTATCACAGAGGATGAATAGTATTTGGGAAGAGCACGGCTTTCAGAGGTTGCGGAAAAACTACAAATGCGTGCACCACCGTGGAAGAGCGGCCCTTCCAGGGCCGCGTAAGGCATGTGGAATCAGTGTGGGCTTCAGCCGCTGTGGTCGATTGTTCCTTGATGGGCCGCGTTTTTCCGCAACCTCTTTCAGCCGTGCCGCCAGGCTCCGTAACTGATGTTGGGCTTTAGTGTGTGCGTGAGAACTAAATTTTCTGGTGGAACGAAAACCGCCAAAATCTAGCCGCGCAGCGGCGGCATGTGAAAGCCCGGCACGGAAGTGCCGGGGAGAATGGGAAAAGCACCGAAGTCCCGCAGGGACGGCACAGGTTCTCACGCACTCACTTCAGCCCCTGCGGTCTTGGTCTGCGCTTTTCCGTGAAACTGGGCTAGACGAAAGAATTCAGAATGTCTTGGGCAAAGGCCGCACAGCTTGCCCGGTCGGGAACCGCTGACGCAATTCGTTCGGGATATTCATCATACGTGCGATCGTCAAGCAGCCTGCCGTTCTTGGCTTTCCTCACGCCGCCCCACTGCTTAAAGAAAAACGGAACGTGGTATTTGCGGCATTGATCGCGCACCGAGATAACCCATTCCTTTCGCATCGGCCGTGCACCGGGACCGCTCTCGCCTCCAACGATTGCCCAACTGATGCCGGAGAGATCGAATTCGCCAAGGTCTTCCAATAACGGTTCGATGGAAAGGAAGCGAACCCTCGCCGGAGCATCCTGCAGATGGCCGATTCGAGGCAGACCATATTTCTTATCTTCGACGCTGACACCCCACCAGATGTGTTCCTGTTCCGCCGCGAAGCGAAGCGGACCTCTTAACAGTTCTTTGAGTCTGGCTGATCGCTTCGTGAGCACCTGAAACGTATGCCACTTGGCAGTGACCATCACCCGGCAGACGGCTTCGACGTAGCTGTCGGGAACGCCTTCCTGAAAGAGATCGCTCATCGAATTCACGAATACGAGTTTCGGTGAGCGCCAAGAAAAAGGCTCAGTCAATTTTTCCGGAACGAGGCGCAGATCGAACCCCTGCTCGTACGGATGTCCCTTGACCCCGCGAAACCGCTCCGCAAAGGTCTCGGCATAGCAATGCTTGCAGCCGGGACTAATCTTCGTGCAGCCGCGCACGGGGTTCCAGGTTGCGTCCGTCCATTCGATGTGCGAGTTTAACGACAAGATTAGCCCCAAGAGAATTCCGTTTGATCAGTCCCATACTTCAATGTGTCGTCCCACAGATCATGCGCGAGTTGGTGTCGGGAGAACATGGCGACGTAGTATAGCGGCAAGTTCTTGTCATCCGATCTTACAAGCTTCATTCTGTGGACCGGAGTCCGCAAGTAGCCTAGAGTCTCCATACTTGCAGCAAACTCCTCAGCCAAGAACTTGGGGAAGGGTACGCCTTCGCTTTGCGCAATTTTCCACTGCTCGCGCCATGTTTCGGACCCCAAGAACTCGTCAACCTTCACCGCATCTTCCATGACGTATCGTTTGTAGGCACGGTTCGCATCCGAATACACCGCTAGCAGCGCCAAGAAATCTACGAAACGTGACGATAGTGTCTTGATCGTGCCAAACTTGAGTCCAATATCATACGGATCGGCAAAACAAAGTGTGAGGACTGTATCGTTTTTCGATCCAGAAGGGATTTCCGCCAGAATATCGGCTGCTCTCAGATCACAATCTCCCTCGACATAGGCGACGTTTGCTGCAGGAGCTTGACGCTGCACCCGTGTCCTCAGCGCCTCAAGATTTTCTGATACTGCTTCGCAGAAGATATACTTGTCGAAAGGGTGTTCTACGGCAAGTGCCCGGAGCGGAGATCCCAGTATAATTTTCTGCGTGCCACGGACCCTGCTGTGTCCGGCTCCCGCGTGCAACTCTACGTAGATTCGCTTACCCCATCTGTCTTTCATCGCCGTCGAAAACATGGTCGCGTACAAGGAGACGATCCTGTGCTTGTTCTCTGTCCAGCCACCGACCTCAGGACAAGTCAAACCATCGTCGGGCGGCTGTGCTACCTCTGCCATAGTTATATCTTGCGAGCGTGATTCGCTTTTTATTCGCTATTACGAGTAGGGCTAGTTTGCCACAGTTACGAATGCGATTCAATAGCGAACAAGGCTACAGCGGAATGTTTCCGTGCTTCTTGGGCGGGTTCTTGTCGCGCTTGGTTTCCAGCATGGCCAATGCCTGAATCAATTTCTTCCGCGTCTCTCGTGGCTGGATCACCGCGTCTACAAATCCCCGGTCGGCGGCAACGTAAGGGTTCGCGAAGCGGTCGCGAAATTCGTCAATCTTCTCGCGCCGAAGTTGTTCCCGATTCGCCGCCGCATCCAGTTCGCGTTTGTAAACAATGTCCACCGCTCCCTCCGGTCCCATGACCGCAATCTCGGCGGCAGGCCAAGCATAGTTTACGTCCGTGCGGATGTGCTTCGATGCCATCACGCAGTAAGCCCCGCCATATGCCTTGCGCGTGATCACGGTGACCTTGGGCACCGTCGCCTCCGCAAATGCATAGAGCAGCTTGGCCCCGTGCTTGATGATTCCGCCGTACTCCTGGGCTGTGCCGGGCAAAAACCCTGGCACATCTTCAAACGTCACCAGCGGAATGTTGAAGCAATCACAGAAGCGGACGAAGCGCGCGCCCTTCACCGACGCGTTGATGTCCAGCGTTCCGGCCAGCACCGACGGTTGGTTGGCCACGATGCCGACCGGCCGTCCGTCGAGGCGCGCAAATCCCACGACAATGTTCTTCGCGTAATACTCCTGCACTTCGAAAAAATAACCGTCGTCGACCACTCCGTGGATGACGTCCTTGATATCGTAAGGCTGGTTCGACTGTGCCGGAACGATCTTGTCGAGCGCAGCGTCGGCGCGGTCGATAGGATCGGTGCAGGCTTTGCGTGGAGGATCATCCAGGTTGTTCGATGGCACAAAGCTCAGCAGCTCGCGTACCATCGACAGGCATTCCGCGTCGTCGTGCGCCAAAAAGTGTGCCACACCTGAGGTTTCGTTGTGAGTCATGGCGCCGCCGAGTTGGTCTTTGGTGACTTCTTCGAGCGTCACCGTTTTGATCACGTCGGGCCCGGTGATGAACATATACGATGTCTTGTCGACCATCAGCACGAAGTCGGTGATGGCCGGCGAGTACACGGCTCCTCCAGCGCACGGTCCCATGATCGCCGAGATCTGCGGGACAACGCCGCTATACAACGTGTTGCGCAGAAAAATGTCGGCATAGCCCGCCAGCGACATCACTCCTTCCTGAATTCGCGCTCCCCCAGAGTCGTTCAGTCCAATCATCGGCGCGCCCATCTTTGCCGCCAGGTCCATGATCTTCACGATCTTCCCGGCATTGGTTTCCGAGAGCGACCCGCCGAACACGGTGAAGTCCTGCGCAAAAACGTAGACCAGCCGGCCCTCGATTCGCCCGTAGCCAGTGATGAATCCGTCGCCGTAGATCTTTTGCTCCGACATGCCGAAGTCGTTGCAACGGTGGGTGACGAGCTTGTCGGTCTCCTCGAACGTGCCCTCATCGAGCAGGAACTCCACGCGCTCGCGGGCCGACATTTTGCCTTCTTTATGCTGCCGCTCGCGACGCTTGGCACCTCCGCCATCCTCGGCGAGTTGGTTCCGCTTTTTCAGTTCGGCCACTTTTTGTTCGAAGTCCATGGGCGGAAATTATAGCGGGTGGGAGGGAGCGGCGGATGTGACGGATATACGGGGCGGGCTTAGGGCCGTTCTAAAACGCAGAAACTACGGACTAAATAAGGTGCATGAGGGGAAAACGCGCACACTGCACCTTGGCCTACCGTAATCTGTTGCCGGTGCGGTCGCTTCTGTACGCTGGTCGTGGGATTCATCAGGAGGAGTGCGAATTGTCATCCCAGAGCTGGTTTCGAGCCACAGCGTCGGCAGTTCTGTCGCTGGCCCTCTCGACCACAATCGCCGTCGCCCAGGAGCACGGGCAGGGCCACGAGAATCACGACCGCGACGGGCGTGATGGCCGAGGCCATGAAAACGATCACGATCGGGCGAACTTTCAGATCGTGGATGTTTTCCACTTCGATATCAACTAGAACACATACGTTTGCCACTTCGCGCCCGGGGGATCTCTGGCCCCCCCGGGCCCCTCGTTCCACCCAGCATCTCGACAATTACCCTTCCTGCGGTACACTGCCCACAATGTCTTCTCTCGCCGATCAGATGGGGTTTAACTTCCGCCCGCCGGATCGCCGCTTGTGGAAAGTTCGCGATCTGGTCGCGACGGTGCGTTCTCACATCGAACGCGAGTATTCCGACGCGTGGGTGGAAGGCGAGATCTCCAATTTTCGCGCGCCCGATTCCGGTCATCTTTACTTCACGCTCAAAGATGGCAATGCGCAGATTCGCGTAGTGATGTTTCGTTCGTCGGCGCGGTTGCTGCGCTTCCGGCCGGCGGACGGCTTGCAGGTGGTTGTGCGCGGCCGGGTGACCGTATATGAAGAACGCGGCGAGTTGCAGATTTCGGCGGAATACATCGAGCCCAAGGGCGCCGGCTCGCTGCAGTTGGCCTTTGAGCAACTCAAGGCAAAGCTCGAGGCCGAAGGACTGTTTGCGGCAGAGCGCAAGAAGGCGATTCCGTCACTGCCGTCGCGCATTGGCGTTGTAACGTCGGCCCAGGCGGCGGCCCTCCGCGACATTCTGAATGTGCTCCAGCGTCGGCATCATTCCGTGAATGTGCTGATCTATCCGGCCCAGGTGCAGGGCGATGCGGCTTCGTACGAGGTGGCGGCAGGAGTGCGCTTTTTCAACCAGCACGATAATGTCGATGTGATCGTCGTCGCGCGCGGCGGCGGTTCGGCGGAAGACCTGGCGGCGTTCAATGACGAAGTCCTGGCTCGGACGGTCGCGGCTTCTGAGATTCCTTTGATCTCCGCGGTGGGGCACGAAACCGATTTCACCATCATAGATTTCGTTGCCGACCTGCGCGCGCCCACGCCTTCGGCGGCGGCGGAACTTGTGATTCGATCGCGGCAGGAAGTGGAAGATCACGCAGTCGCTTTGCGCGAGCGCCTCAGCCGGGCCATGCGCTACCGCCTGCTGATGGGCCGGCAGGCCCTGACCGAACTCGCGCAGCACGGCGCTTTCGCACGCATGATGGAAGTGATCCGCCAGCGCCAGCAGCAGCTCGACGATCTAACCCACCGCATGGAACTGGCCGAGCGCCAGTTGCTGGAGCGGATGCTCCGCCGCTGGGAAAGGATTTCGGCAGCCGTCCGGCATTACGATTTGCGCCTGGTGCTTTCCGGCATCCGAAAGGAATTGGAGGGCGGAACTGCCGCGTTGGTTGCCGTGATGCGCAACGCGCTCCTGCAATATCGCGTGCGCAGCGAGCGCCTGCAGACCGCGCTCGAGTCGCTGTCCCCTCTGGCCATTCTGGAGCGCGGATACGCGCTGGTGTTTGATTCTCAGGGCCGGCTATTGAAGGACGTGCGCGGCCTGAACCTTGGCGATGAAATTTCTGCGCGCCTGGCGCATGGCGAAATCCGGGCCGCAGTGACCAAGAAGCAGGAATGAGCCTCCGCAAGACTGCGTGCGTATGGCGTTTTGTAAAAGTTCGTAAGACTGCCAAACGCGGAAATCCGCTGCATTACAATGGGTTCTCGGGATCAGGGTTCCATCAGGAGCGATTCGACTGATGCCAGTCATCACGTCATGGACGCAAGGCGCATGGGTGGCGCTTGATATTCTCCTCGTGGCCTTGATCATCTACCAGGTCCTGGTAATAATCCGCGGCACCCGCGCCGCCCCCATGCTGGTGGGACTGGTGGTCGTCTCGGCGATTTTCTATCTGGCGCGCATCGGCGAACTCACCACGCTGAACTGGGTGGTAGGCCACGTGCTCCCCTACCTGGTATTTGCGCTCATCGTGGTCTTTCAGTCGGAGATCCGTCACGTGCTCGCCGACTTGGGACGGCGATTGACTTTTCTCGGTGGCTCTTCCGCCGAGAGCGATTCCTACGACGACATCGTCCTGGCCGCGAATCTTTTCTCCCAGCACCAGACGGGCGCTCTGATTGTGATTGAGCGCGAAATTGGATTGCGCACCCACATCGAAAGCGGCGTGCCTCTCGACGCCCGCCTTTCCTACGATCTGCTGGCCACCATTTTCCGTCCCAGCGCTCCCCTGCACGATGGCGCCGTGATCGTGCAGAAAGACCGCATCGCCGCCGCGGCATGTTTTCTGCCTCTTTCCATGAATCCTCTGCTCTCCACCCAACTCGGCACGCGCCATCGGGCCGGCATTGGCATCACCGAAGAAACCGACGCGATTGCGGTCATTTGTTCCGAAGAGACCGGAGCGATCAGCCTCGCCATCGGCGGCCAAATCGAGCGCGACTTGACGGTCGAGCAACTGCGCGAGCGCCTGGGCAGCGAACTCCGGCGCTTCATGGCCCCCGTAACCCTGCCCACTGCCATCGCGCACGGGGACGATGAATCCGACCCGCTGTTGGACTCTCCTCTGAGCGAACCGGCGCCGCAGCGGAAATCTGAATCCGGTGTGGAATCGGAGCCGCAGTCATGATCGGATTGTTTCAACGCTATGTGTTTCACAACTTCGGGCTGAAAGTTTTGTCGTTGTTGCTGGCCGCGGGTCTGTGGTTTCTCATTTCTCCCGACGAGCAGCCCGCGGAGGTTGCGGTGCGCGCCCCCATCGTTTTTCAGCACGTTCCGGCGCAGCTCGAGATCAGTTCCGAACTCATTCCCGAGGCGCAGATCCGCGTACGCGGGCCGGAGCGGGTCATCCGGCAATTACAGGCGAATGAGGTCCACGCGGAAATCGAACTGGCGGATGCCAAGCCGGGCGAACGCACTTTTGATCTGACCTCGCTGCAGGTGCGTCATCCCCACGGCGTAACCATTGTGCAGGTCGTACCCAGCCAATTGCACCTCGCGTTTGATACGCGACTCACTCGTGACGTCGAGATTCATCCGCGGGTGACCGGGAACTTTGCCGACGGCGACCAGATTGTCAAAGTCGATGCCGATCCGCCTCGCATTACCATCACCGGCCCCCGGCACCACGTCGAGAAAATCGATGCGGCGACGACCGATCCCATCGATGCGACGGGCACGCGCGGCAGCGCCCTCTTCAACACGAATGTGTATGTTCCAGACCCGCTGGTGCAAGTCGTGCAGACAACCTCAATTCGTGTGACTGTGCTTGTGCAGAGAGTGGGAAGCGCCTCTGCGCATTAAAGGCCCAGGTTACTGGCGGTCACGTGCATGGGCTGTCCACTAAAAATGCGGGCTTTAGCCCGCGCCGGACCTTTGTCTCCATTCGCGGCATTTTTGTCTTCTGAACCGGCTTCTTTGACGCGTCCTCATTTATCATCTCTAGTCCTCATTTTTCACGGATTCTCCTGAATTTTCTTATGAGCCAGCAAAGGCAGTTGTTCGGGACCGACGGTATTCGTGGTGTGGCGGGAGAGTTTCCGCTCACTAAACAAAGCACGTATTTAATAGGCCGCGCTTTGGGCCACGACCTGATGCGCACGATGCGGAACCCGCAAGCCGTGATTGGCCAAGACACCCGCGAGTCAAGTGGGTGGATCGCGGACCGCGTCGCCGAAGGCCTGGCGGCGGTGGGCGTGGACGTCCACAGTGCTGGCGTGATTACGACTCCGGGAGTGGCGTACCTCGCGCGCTCCCGAGCGCTGGTGGCCGGCGTGGTGATTTCCGCTTCGCACAATCCCTGGACCGATAACGGGATCAAGGTGTTCTCCGGGGACGGCTTCAAGCTGACCGACGCCCGCGAACTGGCCATCGAAAAAGAAATTTTCGCTCTGCTGCAGAATCCGGCCGCCGCCGACGACACCGCGCTCAAGCTTCCGAAACCATCTTTGCCGGGCGAAGCCGAGTTGCGCCACGCCTACGTCAAGTCACTGCGGGCGGGTGTGCCGTCCGATTTGAGCAAGCTCCGAGTGCTGGTGGATTGCGCCAACGGCGCGGCCACAGCTGAGGCGCCGGAGCTGTTTCGCACTCTCGGAATTCAGGCGACCTTTGTCCATGTTTCGCCCGACGGCAGGAATATCAACGAAGGCTGCGGCGCGCTGCACCCGGAGACGTTGGGAAAACTGGTGGCAGAGTCCGCGGACAAGTTCGACCTTGGCGTGACCTTTGACGGCGACGCCGACCGCGCTTTGTTCTGCGATGCCGGCGGCCGCGTGATCAATGGCGATGCCGTCCTGCTGGCCGCCGCTCGCGACCTGCATGCGCAAGGAAAGTTGAAGGCCGATACCCTCGTCTCCACCACCATGTCGAACATGGGCCTGGAGATCGCGCTGAAGAAGTCAGGCATCCGCATGCTGCGCGCCAACGTCGGCGACAAATATGTGCTCGAGGAAATGCTCAAGACCGGTGCCACTCTCGGCGGCGAGCAGTCGGGCCACATTATTTTCCGTGATGGCGATGCGACCACCGGCGACGGTCTGCTCACCGCGCTGCGTCTGATGGACATTGTCGTGCGCTCCGGCAAGCCCCTGGCGGAGTTGGTCGGCGACCTGAAAGTGTTTCCGCAAAAAATTCAGAATGTGCGCGTGCGTGAGAAGACCCCCTTCTCCCAGGTCCCCGCGCTACAAGCGGCCATTGACGCGGCCGAGCGCGAACTCAACGGCAAGGGACGCGTAGTCGTCCGCTACTCCGGCACCGAGGCACTGGCGCGCGTCATGGTCGAAGCTGAGTCCGAAGAGAAGATGCGATCGCTGACAGCCGGAATCGCGGCCGAGATTCAGAAAGCGCTCGGAGTGTAGCGGAAGCGAAAGATTTTGGTCTTTGACCTGCGTTGACTTACCGCCGCTTCCGCCGCTTGCCCCCCGCCCGAACCGGCTCTTCCTCGAACACCGCAAACTGAATCTTCTTCTCCACCGGATCGATCCGGTCCACCAGCACGCGAATCTGCTGGCCCAGGTGGTACCTCTTGCGCGATCTCTGCCCGATGATCTCGCGTGTGTTCTCATGAAAGGTATACCGGTCGTCGATCAAAGTATTCAGCGGAACCAGACCCTCGACGAACAAATCGGTGAGCTCCACGAAAAACCCGAACTTAGTGACGCTGGTAACAAGCCCATCGAAGTCTTCGCCCACGCGGTCCTGCATGAACTTCACTTTCTTCCCTTCCATCAGGTCCCGTTCGGCATCGTCCGCCCGCCGCTCGGACCGGCTTGACTCTTCCGCGATGTCATGCAGTTCGTCCAACGCGATCGGTCCACCGATGGGCTCGAGCGCTTCCCGCTGAGCCGCATGATCGCGCCGCTTGGACCATGGCGACGGCTTCTCGTCATCGTGAGGGTGCCCCACCCTCGTCGCGCCTTTTGCGACAGAGCCTGCCCTGAGTTTGTCGAAGGGGTGGAAAGTTTCACGCAACACTTCCTTCAAAATCCGATGCACGATCAAATCCGGATACCGCCGGATCGGCGACGTGAAATGCGTATAGCTGGTCGCCGCCAGCGCAAAGTGCCCCAGATTTTCTTCCGAATACCGCGCCTGCTTCAGGGAACGCAGCATCAGGTAGCTCAGAATGCGCTCCTCCGGCTTGCCCGCAATCTTCTCGGTCAGCTTCTGATACATCCGCGGCGTGATGTGAACTTCCTTCGGTACCTCGATCTCCCGTACGCGCTTGCCCGTGCCGTAAGCCGCGCGCCGATCGGTCTTCATCTGCACGCGATGAATTGGCAGCGGCCCCACGCCCAGCGAATATCCGAACGTCGCTGCAATCACTTCAAAGTCGTAAACCCGCTTCGCATCTGGTTTCTCGTGGATGCGATACAGCGACGCAACGCGCATCGATTCCAAATGTTGCGCCACGCACTCATTCGCCGACAGCATGAACTCTTCGATCAGCCGGTGCGCGATGTTGCGCTCCGAACGCCCGATGTTCTTCATCAGTCCAAACTCGTCGAACTCGATCACCGGCTCCGGCAGGTCGAAGTCAATCGACCCTCGCCGCTGCCGCTTGCGATTCAGAATGAGCGCCAGGTCGCGCATCAGCTCAAATGTCGCCACCAGCGGCGCATAGCGCTCGCGCGCGGCGTGGTCGACTTCCAGCACCGCGTTCACCGCGGTATACGTCATGCGCTCCGCCGAACGGATCACGCCCTCACTCAACTCATAGCCCACGATCTCGCCGCGATGGTCCATTTCCATCACGCACGACAGTACTAGCCGCTCCACCTGCGGCCGCAAGCTGCAGATATCGGTCGAAAGCTCCAGCGGCAGCATAGGCACGGCACGGTCGGGAAAATAAACGCTGGTGCCGCGCAGCCGGGCTTCTTGGTCGAGGGCGGACCCCGGCGTCACGTATTGCGCCACATCGGCAATATGCACCTGCAATTCGAAATTGCCATTTGCCAGCACGCGCACGTAGACAGCGTCGTCGAAGTCCCGCGCCGTCTCGCCGTCGATCGTGACAATCGGCAGCCCGCGAAAATCGCGCCGTCGCTCCAGTTCCCCCGCCGGGATGACCGCCGCCGTATCCTGTGCCTCCCGCAGCGCCGCCGCCGGAAAATGATGCGGCAAATGAAACTTGCGAATGGTGATCTCGACATCGACGCCGAAATCATCCTCGCGACCCAGAATCTCGATCACACGCCCCCGCGGGTTCTGCGTTGGCGAGGGCCAATCGGTAATCTCGACGTCAACCACGACGCCTTCCAGATCCTCCCACTCCGTCCGCCGCGCCACTTCGTCGCCGAGCACGCGGTCCACGGACTGTTTCTTTGTTCGTAGCGCCGGCGTCTCGCCGGCTGTCCCCAGAGCGTGCCCTGAGATTGTCGATGGGGCATCTTGCCCTCGGTTGTGGGTACGAGACGCCCCCAGAACAGTCTCCGGGGACGGAGGAGTTGCATTCGCAGCTGGATACTCCATCCCCGCCGCAATCACGATCTCCTGCGTAATCTTGCTGTCGATGGCTTTTACATAGCCACCCCGGCTCCCGTAATGAAAGATGCCGACCACCGTCGGATGTGCGCGCATCACCGGCCGCACGATGCGTCCTTCCGCGCGCCCATCCGGACGCACGTTGCTCACGTCGACCAGCACGAGGTCCCCGTGCATGGCGTTGCCAATGAGATGCGGGGCGATGAAGATATCGCCCGTAAGCCGCGCCTTGAGCGTCGGGCTCAGCGACTTCCCGTCTGGAATGACAAACCCGAATCCATCGCGGTGCATGGTCAGCCGTCCCGCGACCAGATTCTTGTCGGCGATGGCCTGCGGCAGCGTGTAACGGTCCGAGTCGCTCTGAATCAGCGTTCCGCTGGCCACCAGTTTCCGCAAGAGCTCATCAAGCTCGCGGCGTTCGTCGCCTCGCAACCCCAGCTCGCGCACGAGTTGCTTGAATCCCGCAGCGCGCTTAGGCTGCCGCGCAATGTGCTTCAGGATGATCGAATCAGAAAGCATGGGGAAGCTGTCAGCTATCAGCATACCTCACGCGCATACCTATTCCGCCGTCGGGTCTAAGTCGCTCGTGATAATTTAACAACCTAAGCTGGTATTAAGAGTTACCTCATACATCTGGGCTGCACAGGAGCATAGTGGCGAAAACTCCGTCGGGTTTCTCCGGAGACTTGCATATGAGTCACGACAGTGAACGCTGACGGCTATCACCGGGGGATTCGGCTCTTCAATGCGCGCGAGTTCTATGACGCGCATGAGGTTTGGGAAGACGTCTGGCGGGAATCGGAAGGGGTGGAGAAGAGATTTCTGCAGGGGCTGATCCAGGCGGCGGTCGCGTTTCATCATCATTCGACAGGGAATGTCGCGGGGGCCTGCTCGCTGATGGAGCGATCGCGCAAGAATCTGGCGGCGTGTCCGGAGGAGTTTAGGAGCATCCGGGTGGGCGCATTGCTGGAATCGCTGGGCCAGTGGCGGACCGCACTCGCAGGCGGCGGGGCCACGCCGGCGCATCCCGTGATCGTGTTGGTCGAGTAAGGTCTTCGGTCTTCGGTTTCTCTATCTAAATTCCAATGTGATGAACCTGGCGGGATGGTCGCCGGTGTTGGTCAGGATGTGAGAGTAGCCTCCAGCCGCCCACTGAATCTCTCCACGCTTCATGGTGATGATGCGGGAGCCTTTACCCTTGACGTCGCTGCGCAACTCGTAATCGGTGAGGGCTACGACAAGGTGCGGACCGCCGTGGTGGTGCGAGGGGATGACGGCTCCAGGCTGGAGTTCGAACTCGGAGACGCGCACGCCTTCTTTCACGAACCGGATTTCTTTGGTGCCGCCATTCAGGATGTCGAGGCCGCGGTCTTCCTCCGGATGAGCGGGGTCCCAGTGGGCGGGCGATTGGCGAAGTTTATCGTCCTGCAGAAGCTCGATGGTGACGTTGCGGAAGGGCTGGCCGGAAACATTGCGGAAAATGTGGGCGAAGGTCGCCGAGACGAAGCGGGCATCTCCGTCGGACAGCGCGAGGGTGACCGGGTCTTTGCCTTGGACGGCGTTGACGATCTCGGCGGCACCGAGCACGACATAAATATAGTCGTGACGGTGCCAGTGCATCAGAGTCTCGGAGTGCGGGGGAACGTCGACGTTGAACACGCGGACTTGATCGTTGGCGAGGACCAGTTGGTGGTGCGGCTCGGCTGTGATTTCCACTCCTTGCGCGCTTTGCGCGGTGAGGAAGCCGGTTAGAAACAGAAAAAAGATACAGTGTTTCATGGCGGGGATTGTACAGGCTTGTGAGAGGCCCGCGGGCGGACTTTGCATCTACGTTTCTCCGAACCGTTTTATAGCGCGAAGTAGGTTTTCTTATGCAGCCAACTGTTTTCGTCGCCAATGACGACGTGGTCGGGCCATTGCGGGGCGGTCTTGATAAGAAGACGCAGTCCGGTGGCGTCCTGGGGAAGATTGAATTCGAGTTGCGTGGTGTAGGAGTCGGCGGGCTTGAGGGGCGTGAGCAGTGGGGTGCCTGTCGAAGTAACCGGAGCGTACTCGTGGCCGGCACCGTCCAGCAGTCGCACTTCGCGTGGGGAAGGAGTCAGAGTCGCATCCTTGGGGCGGCTCGGCGATGTGGTGGTTTCGTCGAAGCGGGTGCGCAGGGTGATGATGTAGCGGCCGCTAGCTTGAGCGTTGACGTCGACCACGGAATAGGCGAGATGGCAGTCGATCTCACAGAAATATTTTTCCTGCCCACGGGCGAGCGCGCTTTCGTGGCTGCCGGCGGAGAATCCCAACAGCAGAGCAAAATAGACGACGGCGCCCCCTCCAATGCCGATCGCGGCGATCCGGGCAACCTTTGGCTTGCGGGCAAACCATAAGATGACGGCCGAGCCCAGGGCGAGAAAAAGGCCGCCACAGGCGGCCACGAATCCAAAGACCGCGAGCGGGGCGGGAAAATTCATATTGCTGGCGATGTGAGCGCTCCACATGATATCTCTCTCCTTGATGCAATGTACTTTACACTGTAAAGTGTAAAGGACAAAAAAAATTGCGTCTACTCTTCGCGGGTGACGCGGATCCATTCCTCCATCTGATCGAGATACTCGGAGAGAGCGCGCCGGCCGGTCCCGGTCAGCCGATATTCGGTGCGCGGCACGCGTCCTTCAAAAAACTTCACGCAGGAAATGTACTGGGCTTCCTCGAGCTTGCGCGCGTGAACGCTCAGGTTGCCATCGGTAGTCTTGAGCACACGCTTGAGGTCGTTGAAGCTGAGCGAATCGTTGGTGGCGAGAGCGCTGACAATGCCGAGGCGAATGCGCTCGTGAATCAGGCGATCGAGTTCGGGGAGTTCGGGAGCGCGAGGGGGCGTATGCTCACGAGCCTCTCCGCGAGTTTGTTCACGAGCCTTCTCCCGACGCTGGGGCTCGGGTTTCGCGGGTTTACGGTGCGATGGGAGCACTCTAGCCACCGTGCCTCCTGGCGATGAGTAGTCCGAAGACGATGTGCAGGCCACCGAAGCCCGCAGCCAGAAACCAGTTTCCCCATGCCGCAGGACCAAGCACGGCCAGGCCGCCAAGCAGCATGAAGCACAGGCCCATGACAGGGACGATCGGAACGGAAAACGCGCCTCCGGTCATAATGCCGGCGCCGTAGAGCAAAAGCCATGTAGCGGGCAGCGCCGACTGCAGCCCTGCGCGGAACAGGAGAAATGTGAGGAAGGCTCCGGCGACCAGCGGCGGCGCGAGTCCCAAGGCGACCTTCCGGGCCGGGCCGGAAAATAATGGCAAGCCGCGCCGGTTCGCCTTCCAGGTGCACGCGAGCAATCCGATGGCGGCGGCGAGAACGCCCTCCGCCAGCCAGACGCGCAGCCAGGCGAAGGACGAAGTCTGCTGGGTGGCGAGCCACGCGGCGGTGGCAGCGGTGAGGCCGAGAAGCACCTGCCCCCAGCCAGAGACGGCCGTGAAGGCGGCAGAGCGCTCCATCGTGTCGCGAATGAAGCGCAGATCTTCGAAGACTTCCGGGGCGGTCCGCGACGGCGAAGGCCGGAGGGAGCGATGGAAGCGCCGGAGGCGGTGCGGCCGCGGATCGAACATAGCCACATAGTAATCGGGCCTATAGTGAGTGTCAAGTACTTTGCAACACAAAGACGAATCGGATTTTCGATGGTGTCAAGTCCTGAGTGCTGACGTTCCGGCACTTATCTCATTCGATTACAATCCTGACAACAGAACGAGAGTGGTAAGGGGCTGAGGATCTGACGGATTTAGGAAAATTGCTGATTCTCCTCGGGGTCCTGCTGGCAGTGGCGGGAGTTGTGCTGACGGTGCTCGGGCGGACGAACCTGCCTCTGGGTCGATTGCCGGGAGATCTTGTCTACCGTGGAAAGAACACAACGTTTTATTTTCCGCTGGCGACTTCGTTGCTGGTAAGCGTAGTGCTTTCCATTGTGTTGTATGTGGTCGGGAGGTGGAGACGGTGAGCGTCGTTCGGGATTGACTTCCCTATGCTCAGCCGTTAGATTCTTTGCACTGTTATTTTGTTCTTTGCAATCTCGTTTGGAACGCGCGTCTTTGCCGCTAGGCGAAGACAGGGAAGCGGGTGCAAATCCCGCGCTGCCGCGCAACTGTAAGCGAGGAAACTGCCTTTGGCCACTGGGAGAAGTCCCGGGAAGGTCGCGGGCGTTACGGATGATGTAACCATCCTTACTCGCGAAGCCAGGAGACCGGCGCGATCCTTCTACTTCAACCTCTTTCGCGTGCAAAGGAGGAAGGTATGCGCGTATTCGTGAGCGTTTTTCTTGGGCTGATTCTCTCCGCGGCCGCTTCGGCCGCCGATCTCAAAATTAAAGTGGTCGATCCGCAATCCGCCGCCGTGGCGGGCGCTCAGGTATCGCTGATGCGCGGGAACGAAAGCAAGGTTCTGGCCACGCAGAGCACATCCGCGGAAGGCACCGCGATCTTTCCCATGCCAGGCGCAGGAACCTATCAGATTCAGGTTCTGGCCCCAGGTTTTGCGGCAGAGACGGTCGAGGTTTCCTCGCAGACCGAACTCACCGTGAGGCTCCGGCTGGCGACCACCTCGGAAACGGTGGTAGTGAGCGCGACGCGCACGCCGGTGCCCGAGCAAGCCGCGGGAGCGGACGTTGAGACGCTCAGCGGGGCGCAATTGACGACCATGCAGCCGGTCGCGGCCAACGACGCCATGCGTTTTCTTCCGGGCGCGGTCATCAACACCGCGGGACAGCACGGAGGCTTGTCGTCGCTGTTCGTGCGCGGCGGCGAGTCGAATTACAACAAGGTGATTGTCGACGGCGTCACCGTGAACGAGCCCGGCGGGACGTTTGACTTCGGAACGCTGTCGCTGGCTCAGGGCGATCGGATGGAATTCGTTCGCGGCGCGCAGAGTACGTTGTATGGATCGGACGCGATGACGAGCGTAGTCCAGGTCTGGACGCGCGCGGGCAGCAGCCGCGTTCCCGAACTGCGCTTCGCGGCGGACGGGGGAAATCTGGGAACCGCCAGCGGCCACGCTTCACTGGCCGGAGCTCGCGGGCGCTACGACTACAACGTTTTCGGCGACCAATTCAACAGCAACGGGTCCGGCGTGAACGACGCGTACTCGGATTCTCTGGAAGGCGCGAACGTCGGCGCGACCCTCAGCGATTCGGCTTCGCTGCGCGTGCGATTTCGTCATGCCAACAGTCATACCGGCCTGCCGGGCGAATGGAATTTTAACGGCTACGTGCCGCTGGTGCCGGCGAACGGCCTGTCTGAGCCTCTGGTACCACTGCAACCCGACCCGAACGACTGGTCGCAGCTGAACAATTTGCTGGGCAGCGTGGAGTTGACGGTTGCTGTGCCCAGCGGATGGCAGCATCGCTTCAGTGGATTCGATTATTTGTACCGCTACAACGAGCTGAACCTGAACGGCGATGCGCAGCGCACCGACCCGTTCGGAGATCCGATTGACTTTGCTTCCCACGAAGTCGACCACATCAATCGCGCGGGATTCGAATATCAGGGCGATTACTCGGAAGGATCGCGGGCGCACACGACCTTCGGGTACAGAATTGAGAATGAGAACGGATTTGTGGGCGACATCGACTTTCCCCCGCAAACCCACGGCCAGCGACTGAACAACGACGTCTATCTGCAACAGCAGCTCACGCTGGGAAGGCTGTCGGTGATCGCGGGCGGACGGTTTGTACACGACAGCGCCTTCGGCAACACGGGCTTGCCGCGAGTTGCGCTCAGCTTGCAGGCTCTGCGAGGGGGAGAGATCTTCTCGGGAACGCGGCTGCGATTTTCGTACGCGACCGGATTCAAAGAACCCCGTCTGGAAGAAACGTTTGCTGGTCCTCCTTATACCCGGCCCAACCTGGGTCTGAAACCGGAACGCTCGCGCTCGTTTGAAGCGGGCCTGCTGCAGGACTTCTTCCGGGGAAGAGTTGCGCTAAACGCTACTTACTTCAATAACCTGTTTCACGAACAGATCAACTACGTGACGGTCGATCCGGTGAATTTCATCGGGGAATACGTAAATGTGAACGAGGCGTTCGCCCAAGGCGCGGAAGTGACGATCGAGGCGAAGCTTCGTCCCCGGCTATTGTTGAATACCGCCTACACCTACACTTCGTCGCAGTATCTCGACAACCCTGCGCCGTTTGATGCCGTATACGATCCGGGCCAGCCTTTGCTTCGACGTCCGAAACATTCGGGCACTCTTCTGCTCTCTTATCTTGGTTCGCGCTGGGGGGCGAACGTCGGCGGGAGCTTCGTGGGCCGCCGGGCGGACTCGGACTTCTATGGCTTTGGCATCGATCATGCGGCGGGATACGTGCGCGCGGACCTTGGCGGATGGTACGCGGTACGCCCGCGCGTTACCGCCTATGTGAACGTGGAGAACGCGCTGGACCGGAGGTATAACGAAGTGGTTGGGTATCCTGCGCTGCCGATTAACTTCCGGGCGGGAGTCAGATTCCGGATTGGCGGCGAATAGGCTGGCGACTTAGCTGATTTTTTGCGGCGATCGGGGCAGGGGCATGCACCCGGCTATTTTCGCGCCAAAATATTTGGTGCGGGCCATAAGCAGCTTCTCGATTTCTACTTCTTTCAGCGGTTGCTGGCGCCCCAGCAAGTGCGTGACCAGGGCGATCTGGGCGAAGTGCTCGACGGTTTCCATCTTCATGTAGGCGTGTTCGAGAGTGTCCCCATAGGTCACGACGCCGTGGTTCGACATGAGAATGGCGTCGTAGCCGGGAACGAACGGTTCGAGCGTCTGAGCCAATTCCGAAGTGCCGGGCGTGCCGTAGCGCGCCAGAGGAATGCATCCCAAACCCATTACCACTTCGCAAACCAGGGGCTCGGTCAGGGGGATGCCGGCGGCGGCAAAGCCGGTCGCGGTCGGTGGATGGGCGTGCACAATCGCCTGGATATCGGGCCGGGTGCGATAGATCAGCAGGTGCATACCGATTTCACTGGTTACATTGCGCCGGCCGGCGACCTGCTGGCCGTCCAAATCGACGATGACCATGTCCGTGGGCCGCATTGCGCCTTTACTGACGCACGTGGGAGTCACCAGGACGCGGTTGCCCTTGAGCCGGACGGAGAGATTGCCGTCCATGGCCGCCACGAACCCGTGTTCGTGGAGCATGCGTCCGTAGCGAACGATTTCTTCCCTATATTTGCGTTCCGTAGGCATGGTTACCCTTGGGGGAGATGATAAAAAGCAGACCGCAGTCCAAGCACTCGCATAGTATCAGCAGGCGCCTTGCCGAGACAATCCAAATTTCGAGAAAAAAGCTGACAAGATTGGCCTAATGCCGCAAGCGGCGCGGATCGAGCGTGGCTCCCCATACCCCTTGTCCTTATAATCTGAGGGCGTGCTGGTCTCCGATTTCCATTACGAGCTTCCGGAAGAATTGATTGCCCAGGAACCGGTGGCGGACCGTGCGGCGTCGCGACTGCTGCATGTGGACTGTGCGGCGGGACAATTGCCGGGATGCCGGTTAGAGGATCGCCAGTTCCGCGACTTTCCGGAGCTCCTGCGGACGAGCGACCTGGTGGTGTTTAACAACACTCGCGTGTTTCCGGCGCGGCTTTACGGCCGGCGGGGCGGACTGCGGTCGCAGGCGGTGAGTGCCCGCAATCCCGCGGCTCGGGATTTTCTTCAGGGGCGCGTTGAGGTCCTGCTTACGCGGCAATTGCAGCAGAACCCCAATGAATGGGAGTGCCTGGTCCGGCCGGGACGGAAGATTGGGGTGGGAGAACCGCTGTTCTTTGGAAAATACGATGAACTTCAGGCCGAGGTAATCGCGCGCGGCAGCTTTGGCGAGCGGCGTATCCGGTTCGCGCCCGTGGAAGATTTCTTCGAGCGAGTGGAGAAGATCGGACACGTCCCGCTGCCACCCTACATTGCGCGCGAAGACTCTTACGTCGATCGCGAACGGTACCAGACGGTATACGCACAGGAGCGTGGATCGGTGGCGGCTCCAACTGCCGGACTGCATTTCACCCCCGAGATTCTGACTCGAATGCGAGAGCGCCGGATTGAAACCGCCGAAATCACCCTGCACGTCGGCTTGGGAACGTTCCAGCCAGTGCGCAGCGAGCGGGTGGAAGAACATCAACTGCACTCGGAGGCCTATTCCATCTCTGCCCAGGCCGCGGAGAAGATCAACCGGGCGCGCAGCGAATCGCGGCGCGTCGTCGCGGTCGGCACGACCACTGTGCGCACTCTGGAATATGCTGCCCGGCAAAGTGCGGGCGAAATACGTGCAGCTTCGGGGGAGGCCAATCTGTTTATTTATCCCGGATACAGGTTTCGGATCGCGCAGGCGCTGCTCACCAATTTTCACTTGCCGCAGTCGACGCTGCTTATGTTGGTCTGCGCGCTGGGTGGGAAGGAGAACGTGATGCGCGCCTACGGGCATGCCGTAGCGCGGCGCTACCGGTTCTATTCCTATGGGGATTGCATGTTCGTGGAGTAGCGGCTCTGAGTGTAACGGCCGCGATTAAAACAGCGGTTACATCAGCCGCCGATGTTTGACCCGGTCGTGAGCGCAGTGGCCTGTTCGCGGGGCCTGGGACGGCGGTGCGGCTCGCTCAGCCCTGGAGCAGCCGGTGCGCAAGAGGACCTAAATGTTTGGTATATTTCCAGAATTATGCGCCGCCCTGATTCCGGCATCATATTGGTGTCGGAGTGCTCGGAGGCTCTTATGCTCGCGCGTTCAGCCCTTCTCGGCTTGTCGTTTTTCTCGATTTTGTGTCCTGCCTTGATCGCTGCCCCACAAGCGCCGGAAGGTTCGGGCGCCGCCGCGCCACCTCAGGGATCGTTCGTCATCCGCTCGACCTCGCGCCTGGTGCAAGTCAGGGTCGTCGTGCAGGACACCAAGGGCGAGCCTATCACAGGCCTCAAGAGCGAGGACTTTACGGTCTTGGATGAAGGCAGACCGCAGAACATAGCGGTGTTTTCAGCTGAGACCCCGGTTCTTCCCAAACCGGCTCATCCGCTACCCAACAACTTTTTCACCAATCGCTTTGACCTGAAAGGCCAAGATCCGGGCAGTGTGACGGTCATCCTTTTTGATGCGCTCAACACTTCTGGCCCCGATCTCATTTATGTTCGCAAGCACATCCTTAATTTTCTACAAACGCTGAAGCCGCAGGACCGCGTTGCGATCTATGCTCTTACCACGCAACTCGTCGTGCTGCACGAATTCACCCAGGATATTTCGGCTCTTGTCAGTGCCGCGAGCCACTTCGTTCCCCACGAGTCTGCAGGCTATGACGCATCCAATACCGAAAAGGTCGACTTGGTTGGCATGACCGGCGACGTCGATTGGCTGGGCTTTCAAAACGCGCTGAACAATGCCAATGGGATGATCAGCGACCAGAGCGCAATCAACCGCGCAGGCACAACCTCGGCGGCGATCGAAGCGATTGCAGATCACGTCGCAACGATTCCAGGCCCGAAGAGCTTGATCTGGGTTTCAGCCGGATTTCCGATACAGATCGGCACGGCGACCATCGGTCGGACCGATATGGCCAATCTCACCGCCGGATCCGGCCACGATCCCCGAACATCCCTCGGTATGGGCCAACACTCGCCGGTTGGCGGCGGCGATGCTACCAACGAACTCAATCGCGCCGATCGCGAATACGAGTCTCTCGAGCCGGTTGTGAACCGAGCGGCCTTGGCTCTGAACCGCGCCAATATGGCGATCTATCCGGTCGACGCCCGCGGCGTCGAATTGGAACCCACTACCAGCTCCGACAAGCGGAGCGCCACCACCGCGCAAGACACTTCCAGCCTTACCAAGGAACAAGAGTCTCGCGATTCGTCCAAGCTTCTGGCGGACCGCACCGGTGGCCTGGCCTACTTTGGCAGTAACAATCTCGGCGACGCGATGCACCGCGCTATGGACGACGGTCGCCACGGCTACACCATCGGCTTCTACCCCGATCATGGAAAGTGGAACGGCAAGTTCCGTGAGATCAAGATCCGTGTGAAAGTGGATGGCGCTCGATTACGCTATCGCAAGGGCTATATTGCTTTGGCCTATCACGTCGCAAGCAGTAAAGATATCGACACTGCGCTACAAGAAACTGCCGTAAGCCCTCTGGAAGCAACCACCCTGGGCATGATCGTCGAGGGCAAACTGATCGAGCCGCTTTCCGCGCATAACCTTCAATTGCGCATTGGTATCGACCCCAAACAACTGCTCCTGCAGGACTCTCACAGTCACCAAAAAGGCAGCGTGGACCTGCTCTTTGTTCAGCGCGATTCGGCGGGCGAAATTCTGTCGGCCGAAAAACAACACCTTGACTTAAATCTGCCCCAGGCTCAATACGAGTTTCTTGCGAAGGCGGGAATGGTCCTTGAACACCACATGACAATTAATCCTCAAGCTTCCGAAATACGTATTGTCGTGAGCGACGCTGGTTCTGGGGCTCTTGGCTCAGTGACCATCCCCGGGAAGCCCTTCTTTGAAACTAAGACGACTCCTGTCGCTCCATAAGCCACCAACCACTCCCGAGACTTGATCGTGTTCGCGTAGGGATAGCGAAAGGACAAAAGGCCCCCCAACTCTGTCGTAGAGATTGTCCGCCGGTCCACGCCCGGACCGCTCGCCGGATAGGCACCATCCGTTCCGTTACCTTGATGTGTCCCAGCCGTAGCCGTTTTCCGCTGGATTCCTCCAACGGCACCAGTCCCAGATAGCTCGCGATCTGCTTGTCACACTGAAACCGCTCCGCCCTTCCGATGATGAGCGCGAAGGACAGCGCGGTCAGGGAACTCTGCATGCCACCGAATTCTACGGGCGTCCAGCTTCTAGGCGGTTTATTTGATGGCCAGTGAGATCGGATAATACTTCTGGATCATTCGCCCGGTCATCAGGCCGCCTTCGTATTCCGGGATGATGACCTCATCCGCCCCGGAACTTCGGATGGCGTTGGCGTAGCGTTGCTGGCCGGCCCGGGTGATGATCTTGATCTTAGGATTGAGCGAGCGTGCAGTCACGGTGATGTAGAGGTTATCCGCGTCGTTATCGATGACGATGCAAATGCCCCGGGCCCGCTCGATTCCGGCCTGAAGCAGGATGTCGTGGCGTTTGGCATCGCCTTGAATGACCGGAGTCTTGTCGTTCAGCAGTTCGCGGTAGAGGCCTTCGTTGGTCTCGATGAGCACGAAGGGAATCTCCAGCCGCTGAAGCTGGTCGACAACGGTGCGGCCGACCTGGCCGTAGCCGCAGATAATAAAGTGGTCCCGCAGGCGATCGACGTTCACTTCGTTGACCATGGTTCTCCAGGCCTCCACGCCGTGGCGGCTGAAAATAGTCAGGAGCACGCGCTCGGCGATCCAGATCTGCAGCGCGAATACTCCCGCGTAAACGAACATTGAAAAAATCTTTGCAGACTTGTGGACTGCCCGGTATTCAATCGAATGGGGATGAATGACCCAGAACAACGCATCCAGCGGCCGAAGTTCTTCGACCCGTATGTAAAAAAGGACGCACACTCCCAGGAAGCCCGCCAGCACCAGCAGCGGTAGCCACAAACGCCGGATGAATACGAGAATGATTCGTCCCATAGGTGTGCCGTGTCACGTCCAGAAAAATGGGAACGAGTATACCAAGCAGCAGCAGTAACGGGCATGAATTCTTCAGGAGGGACTGATCGAGTGGGCCGCCGGCCGCGGAGGCTTCGGTCCGGCATGTTTACCCGAAAAAGCAAAACGGGCATCCCTGCGGATGCCCGCTGCTGAACACCGGCCAATTTCTTGCGCGAAACCTAAGCCCGGGCGCCGACCGCGGCGGGCTCTGCCGCCGGAACCGTCTTGTCTTCGCCGTTGGCCTTCTGCTGCTGCGGCTGTCCGCCTTTGCGGATGTCGATGCCGCCCTTGAAGAATGCGCCGTCTTCAATCGAGATGCGAGCGGCGATGACGTCGCCGGTCAGCGACCCGTCGCTGCGAATGTCGACGCGGTCGCTGGCAGTCAGGTTTCCCCGGACTTTGCCCAGCACCACGATCTCACGCGCATTAATGTTGGCGGCAACCACCCCGTTGCGCCCCACCGTCACGCGATTACCGGACAGATTGATCGAACCCTCCACCCGCCCGTCAATGTAGAGCGACTCCGAGCCGGTCACTTCGCCCTTGATAACCAGCGACTTGCCAATCGTGGCTTGGTCCGCCGTGGTCGTGCTCAGAGGTCGGGGAGCGGCGGGTTCACTGGCCGTCGAAGTCATGGTTGGCGCGCTGGGCGTGGACGTAGTCGGGCGTTCCGGCTCGGCAGGGCGGGTAGGCGTCTGAGGCTGATTGGTCGGCTTCCACATGGGGTAAAAGATCCTTTCCTCGTTGGGATTAGGGGTCACTGGCCGCACTTTCGTGACCAAAACGAATTGTACTCCCGCCTCTCACGGAAGCGCTGTGGAAAATCCTTTATTTTCAATCGAGAGTTCCTTGGAGGATACGCCCTCTGGTGCTTGCGGGGCCGAGGACCGCCGATCGGGCTGCATACTTTCTGCTTGCCGGCGTGTAACGATTCCCGGAAAAACTGCCCGGTCGCTCCCGTTCCACGGGGATGCGGAGTATGCTCGTGGGGCCGAAGATTCGCCGAAAACGGAATTCGACGTAGGGAGTCTAATTCTGGCAGTACGGGCTGCAAAGTCCAGTCCGGTCGAGTCAGGAGACCAGGAAACCGCAATTCAGCCGAGTGGAGCAAAGCATGTCAGAACCAGCCGTAGTGATTCCAGCAGCTTTGACGATCGCCCGCCCTGCGCCGGGCGAATACGCGCCTTATTACGACCGCTACATTTCGCTGGTAGCTGGATCCGACATTCTGGCAACCCTCGACGCGCAGAGGCGGCAGACGATGATGCTGCTCTCGGGCCGCATCGAGAGCGATGGAGATTTTCGCTACGCGCCCGACAAATGGAACGCGAAAGAAGTGCTGGGCCACGTCTGCGACACCGAGCGCATCTTTGCCTATCGCGCCCTGCGCATTGCGCGCGGCGATCAGACGCCGATCGAGGGCTACGAGCAGGACGACTACGTGCGCAATGGTCCCTTCGCCGGCGCCCCCTTGGCGGAGATCATTGAGGATTACATTGCAGTGCGGCGAGCCACCCTCACGCTGCTGCGCAATCTGGATGAGCCCGCGTGGACGCGCCGCGGCGTAGCCAACAAGAATGAAGTGAGCGTGCGCGCCCTGGCCTACACGATTGCGGGCCATGAGCTGCATCATCGCAAGATTCTGGAGGAGAAGTATTTCTTCGCAAGCCGCGCTCTCCAGGGCGCGTGAGCAACAGATTTCCCCGGAGAGGCCCCCGGCTGTCGACCCGTCGAGCAGAAAAGAGATCGCCGGCAGCAGTTGCTGCCGGCGACCAAAGTTTGAGAATCGTACTCCGCATCAACCTAGGCAGCTTTACGTCCTCCGGTCGTGTCGCTCTTGCCCGGATCGGATTTCGCTTCCTTCGTAAACGAGAGATTTTGTCCTTTCGTCTGCTCCAGAACTTTTCGTTTTCTCCACCGGTTGTAGAGAGGGACCCCTGTGCCGATGAGGAGCACCACCACGACAATAGAAACTAACATCCCTGCGGACTTGCTCGTGGAGACTTTTGCAGCTGCAGCAGGTGCAGCCGGGGTACTGGCAGTGTCGGAAGGCGGGCCGGCAGGCGCGACGGGTACAGCCGCGTCCGCGACCGGTTTGGTGACGGGCTCAGCCGGTGCAGCCGCGGCAGCCTCCGCTTTCCGAGGCCGCGCTGACGGCCGCTTATGGTGAACAGCGGCGGTGGCAGCGGGTGCGCTGGCAGTCTCCGAAGGTGCGCTGACAGTCACATCGGGTGCGGCCGAAGGTGCGGCGGCGATCACAGGAGGTGCGCCGGCAGTCTGTGCAGGTGCGCTGACCGTCGCATCGGGTGCCACGGCTGGTGCAGCGGCAATCACAGGAGGTGCGCCGGCAGTCTCCGCAGGTGCGCTGACCGTCGCATCGGGTGCAGCGGCGGCTGGTGCGGCGGCAGCAGGAGGTGTGCTGGCAGTCTCTGCAGGTGCGCTGACCGTCGCATCGGGTGCAGCGGCGGCAGGTGCAGCAGCGGCGGCAGGTGCGGCAGCAGCCGCAGGAGGTGCGCTGACGGTCTCCGCAGGTGCGCTGACGCTCGCAGCCGGTGTAACCGCGGCCGCAGTGCAGTGGTCGGAGATCATGCTCACTCCCGTGACGGCAAGGCTGTTCTCAGCCGTACCTGCTTTTTGCCCGGTGATGTTTACGTCATGGCCAACATGCGCCTTGAGATCGGCGCTGCTGGCAGTGATCTTGAAAATCTTGCCAGTGTTATCTTCCGCAACGGTGTAGTTACCGTCAGAGCCACCCAGGCAACCTTTAATGGTGACCTGGTCTGTATTGCCGCTCGCCGCGGGAGTCTGTGCAAACCCCATCGCGACCAGCAAGGCTGGTACAACGATCAGCAGGAATACTTTCTTCATGGAATCCTCCGAGAAGTCTCGCCTTGCGGCGGTCTGAATTCCGCTTGGGTTTGATCGTGCTTCCGATTTCTCTGTCGATGTCTTGCGCGTGCGGGGCCCCGGCTGGAGAACTTGGAACAACCAAGTGAAACTACACAACCTTACTGCGTAAAAATCTGACTGTCTGTTCCAAAGCGCTCACATTGCCGCTCATATTTAGAGAGAGACGAACCAGCTATCGATCCGACTCTCGATGACGCTGCCGTTCAAGTCCGTGCCCCAGCGGAATG
>CABDXR010000101.1_pt1 | contig 26350 bp, 24 predicted proteins | sample 3421411 | NCBI WGS metagenome assembly CABDXR01 (sample SAMEA5534336, study PRJEB31848) | metagenome | biome: tundra; feature: field; material: soil | place: USA | collected 2013-05 | depth 0.15 m | reverse complement strand
CTACAAAGAAGCCTGGCACCTCCTCAAAACCGGATGCCGCCGATCTTCTCGAGGCCCAGAGCGAACCTCACGGAAGCATTCCGAAAAACAAGCGGCAAACCTTCTCGGCGCAGCCGCGAAGCGGTCAAAAAATGCAGCCCACCGTGCTTGTTTGGCCTAACTAGCTTTTTCCTCGATGGCCGCTGTGAACACATCAATCACCCATTGCTTGAATGTCTTGTGTTCGGAAAGAGCTCTTTCTCTCGCCTTGTATTTCAGGTCTGTGGGAAAGTTGTCGATATGCAGATCCTTCTCATTCCTCGGCGGTTTCTTTTTGGAGATTTCGTGCATCAGTTAACCGTCTTGAATCCAGCCGAAATTCACCAGTTGAAACTGAGCCACTACCGACCATTCACCTCCGTAACCAAAGCTTTACGGAAATCTTACTTGCACTTATAGCACATATCGCATACATTTACAGCAGATATAGCACATGTAGCATTTAATCGCGGGTGAGGCGATTGGGGGGATTCACCATAGAGGGCTCATGGAGGAGCGCATGACAACCAAGGAGGAAGCGATGGGCACTGCTACCGCTGTCCCCATTTCCGATAAGGATCAGCGAGAAATAGCAGACATTTACGAAAAACTACGGACGGCTGATGCAAAACTAGTAGGGCCGGACGGTAAGACACAAATTCTACCAAACACGTTGTACTCGTTTCTTTGCACATTGCTCGCCGATTTGAAAGCGGGACATTCGGTAACGATATTGCAAAGCAACGCATCCCTGACAACTGTCGAGGCCAGCAAGTTGCTCGGTGTGTCTCGGCAGTTCTTGATCGGTCTCTTGGAGAAGAAGGAAATGCCTTGTCACAAAGTGGGAACCCACAGGCGTTTGTATGCCCGCGACGTGCTGGCCTACAAAGCTAAACGCGATGCTGCGCGCACCAAAACCTTGGATGATTTGGCGCGCGCGGAAGCCGAAGAGGGTATCTACGACAGGGTGCCCGATGATTTTAAACCAGGACAATGAGTACACGGCCCTTCTAGACGCCTGCGTGCTCGTACCAATGTGCCTCTGCGATACGCTTTTGCGGCTTGCGGAAGACCCGGCGATGTACCGACCTCTCTGGAGTAGCGAAATACTTGGGGAGGTCGGTGACGCGCTGGAAAGCAAAATCCAATTGTCAACAGAACAGCGCAGGCGGCGCATCGACCAGATGACTGCAGCGTTCCCGGAAGCCTCAATACAGCCTCCGGAGTGTTTGGCGGAATCACTGAATGGAATCCCGGACAAAGGCGACAGACATGTCTTAGCTGCGGCAATCTCTGGGCACGCCCATGTCATCGTAACGAATAACTTAAAAGACTTTCCCCCCGAATATCTTGCTCAATTCGATATCCTCTGCCACTCAGCCGATGACTTTCTGATTCACCAGTTTCACCTGAATCCGTATCAGGTCCTCGAAAAACTTGACGCTCAGGCTGTTAACATTCGTCGCCAAAGGACGGATGTTCTGGCTACCATGAAACTCGTTGCTCCGAAGTTCGTCGCCCTCGCCGAGAGTTTCCTCTAAACGCTTGCGGTATAGCGATCGAGTTCTCGATTCGTGGGTTCGAAATGGCTTCCCGCCCCACCAGTGCTCCATCCACTACGTCCTCAACCCGCGCGCGCAGCCAGCGATTGGGCTCGTGGCGCCCGCGGAGGCGCAGCTTCAGATAATTGTCGGTAAGGGCTTCGGTGAACTCGCCGGCGGCGTCGGTGCCCACGACATTCAGCGTGATCGCGTCGAGCGGCTTGCCTATGAAGCTGCGCATGAATGCTAACTTTTTTTCGGCTGCCAACTCACGCAGGATGCGATTGCGCTCGCGGGCCAGGTGGACTGGGACTTGATTCGTCATCGCTGCAGCGGGAGTTCCGGGGCGCGGGGAGTAGGTGAAGACGTGCAGGTAGGTGAAGGGCAGGTCTTCGATCATGCGGCGCGTGGCGTCGAAGTCGGCCTCAGTTTCGCCAGGGAATCCGACCATCACGTCGGCGCCAATCGCGGCGCTGGGCATGGCGGCGCGGATCTTTTCGATCTTCTCGCGATAGTGCCAGGGACGATACTTGCGATGCATGCGGCGCAAGACCGTGTCGCTGCCGGATTGCATGGGGACGTGCGCGTGCTTGGCAATGCGCGCCGACGTCGCAACCAGAGAGATCAGTTCGTCGCTCCAGTCCATGGGCTCGACAGAGGAGATGCGCAGTTTTTCCAGAGCGGTCTCGGCGAGGATGGCGCGGATGAGGGACTCGAGTGTGGGCTTCCGGCTCCCGGCTCTCGGCTTCCGGAAAGCATCTTCTGAATCAGAAAGCGAAGTCCGGAAGCCAGCAGCCGGCAGCCGGGAGCCGCTCAGATCTCGTCCCCATCGCCCCAGATTAATTCCGCTGATTACTACTTCGCGATAGCCGGACTCTACGAGTCCGTTTACCTCGCGTAGGATCCGATCGATCGGCAGCGAGCGGCTCTGGCCCCGCACGAAAGGAATCACGCAGAACGAGCAGCGATTGTCACAGCCGTCCTGCACTTTGAGATTGGGGCGCGTGCGTTCGTTGGCAGCGTCGAAGACGGGGGCTGCTAACAGTTCGGTGTGAGCGAAAATGTCGGAGACGAAGATGGGGCTTCCGGCTTCCGGCCCTCGGCTTCCGGGCGGCGTCGTGAGAGTTGTCAACGGGACGAATGCAAGTGCCTCGGGGGCGGCGCTTACGATTTCTGCGAGTCGATGCTTGTGCGAGTTGCCAACGACTAGACTGACTCCGGGCAGGGCGGCGATTTCTTTGGGGGCGCGCTGGGCGTAACAGCCTGTCACCACGATTTGTGCGTCGGGATTCTGCCGGCGCACACGGCGGATGGCGGCGCGGGCGTCCTGATCCGCGCCTGCCGTAACCGTGCAGGTATTCATCACAACCACGGAGGCTTGTGCGGGAGTAGAGGCGCGAGATATTCCACACTCTTCGAACTGGCGTTCGAGAGCGGCGCCGTCAGCCTGCGTGGCGCGGCAGCCAAAGTTCTCTACATAATATCCAGGCACGTCCCTATGGTAACGCACACTCCGCGTCACCGAGGGAAAGCAAAGTCAAAAGCCGCCGGCGAGGGCCCCTTGCGACTGCGCTCAGGGCAGGTCCGCGCCACATTTGCGATGGGTGCACACTCCCCCCGCAACGAGACTGCGGCACCGCCGATCAGGCCGTCGCCGCAGTCCGCCGTGACTGGAAGCATTCACGGCAGAAGACGGGGCGGCCTTGCGTGGGACGGAAAGGGACGGTGGTTTGTTTTCCGCATCCCGAGCAGGTGGCCTGGGTCTCGACCTTGGCGTAGCGGTAAGCTTGTCCGGGTGCGGGGGGCACGCCGAGGACGGAGACCCGTTTGCTCTTGCAAGCCTTGCAGCGCTTGGGTTCGTTCTTGAACTGTTTGTCGTGAAAGAAAAGCTGCTCCCCGGCAGTGAAAATGAAATCACTCCCACAGTCGATACATTTCAGCACCTTGTCCTGAAATTCCATTGAGGATGGCTCCCTTCAGCCCGTTTCCGCGCGCCCACCCGCGGGGAATGAACTGCGGTGGTACACCGAAAAAACAGGTCCTGTACAACTCCCCCTCTTGACAGCCCCTTGGATTCGGCCCGCCACGCGCCCAGGAGGGGCGTGGGTACAAACTATTCGTGCAACGATGCCGGAAGAATGATGAGTATGAAATCCCTGCTGCAGCTCGAGATGGTGGGGGCCAGATCGAGCAGAGCCGCCCCGGGAAGGAGCGGCCCTTTGCTGCGTTAGTCCTGTTCTTTGCGCGTTTTCTTGCGAGCTCGCTTGCGAGCGAGAGCAGCCTTGACACGCTTTTTCTCGCCGGGCTTCAGGTAGAAGGAGTGGCGCTTGACCTCCTTGATAATGTCTTCCTGTTGCACCTTGCGCTTGAAGCGGCGCAGAGCGTTCTCGAGGGATTCTCCCTCTTGAAGTCTTACTTCTGCCAAACTGACACACCCCCAAACCCGTCCGGATGGACCGAATAGTTATTACAAGGATTTGACTGCAAGTCAAGGGGAAGGGTTGAAATTTTGGACAGTGGATGCGCTAAAGGGGAATTGGGATCATTTTGAGACGATGGGGGCAGGCTCGTTTTATATAGGTCTAGCTTGGCCGCGAACCTTTGCCGAGAGTTGGAACTGCCAAAAAGAAGAGGAAGATTGTGGTAGGCGAGAAGCGCAGGTGCCAGTAGACATCGTAGGGGTGATTTTACGATGGCCCAATAGCGGATGGGGTCGGCTGACCTCTAGCTATTCACCAAGTCCTAACACGTACTGTCCTAAATAATACAAGCAGAGCAAGCAGAACCCCAACAAAAGGTAAGGCACAATGCGATTCATCAGCGATTCAAGGTCCTCGACCTGCAGTTTGCGGTAAGGTCTTTGGGGCGGAGCTATTTTCCAGTGTTGTCTGCGGCCAACCCGGCGAATCCCGAGGACCTTGCCACAATCGGCACAGGTCACCGTCTTCTCGGTCGTTACGATGAGTGAACCACAGAAACACCGAAGCTCGTACTCTACAACGTATTCCGAGTCTATTACCGGTGTCATTTTCTTGGGCTCCAACCAGACCGCTGACTGCATCGCATACGCCCTGCTCTAGCGCAGTGGAGATTTCTAGAACATCCTGTTCGTTCCCTTCAGCATCAAGGCGCCTCCGTCACTACGCTGACATCTTAGACTGTCCGCATACCGTTTTGCACTGGGTAAACCCGCGTGTGTCCGTAACGTCCCTTCGTACTTTGCATTCGTTTCTTACGAGAGAGGTGTCGAACGCTGCACGTTTGCGCAGAGAAATGTCAGACTGCGCACTTTTGTAGGAGGGAAAGATGCTCCGTCTCGTAATCTGTCTATTTAGTCTGTTAAGCTGTCTCTGGTGTCTGTAAGTCGTTGAAAACACTGATTGGAGACCGCACATCTGAGCTGTGGTGCGGAAAGGACAACATGGCTAAATACGAAATTCAGAGCAAGCGTGGCGCGCCGCCGCGAGGGGCGTACTCCCAGGGATGGCGAGCTGGGGACTTCATCTTCGTGACCGGCACCGGTCCGATTGATCCGGCCAGCGGAGAACTGGTGGGCGATACGATTGAACAGCAGACCGAGCAGACCATCGACAACATTTCCGCCATCCTCGAGGCGGATGGCGCCTTGCTTCGCGACGTGGTCAAAGTTGCGGTCCACCTTAGCGACACCAGTCTCTTCGCGCGCTACAACGCAGTGTATGCGCGGCGCTTTTCGAAGCCGTATCCGGTGCGCACTACAGTGGGGAGCGATCTTGGTCACGCGGCGGGGATGCTGATTGAAATCGATTGCATTGCTTACATCGAGGGAAAGAAAGCGAGCAAGAGAACGGGTGCTTCAAAGAAAAAGATGCGGCGGCCGAGAAAGTGAGGACGATGTCGATCCTTAGGAGCTAAAGCAGGCGTCTCGTGGCGGCACCACCGAAGTCGTGCCCTTCCCGACTTGATGAATAGCCTCTAGATTAGTTCATCGTCTCTGAACCAGGAACGGAAAAGGCTCGGCTTGAGCTTCGCAGGAGCGGCGCCTCACGCCCGCGCGCCGACACGTTCTCCGTCGACTCGATGTTGCCGTTCCGTACCAGCAGGGCACAATCGAAATTGTTTACCGTGGGGCAAATGTGTCGCGGAAGAAGATAAAGCGCATCGCCGCCCTGTGGACCTGTTGCGTCTTCTTTGATCGCCATGGGCAGATGCTCTTCGCTGGGCGAAAGCGGCGTTAGTTCCGGATGTCCGAGGACGACGCAGGTGGGAACGCCGGCATCGGCGGATACTGCCTTGTGGCCAGCATCGCAGGTGACGATGCCCGGATGGGGACAGCTCACCACGCGTGTCAGTACCAGCGCCGCCGGCCGGTAGCCGCATTCCTGCGGAAGTTGCTGGAGGCTCGTGGCGTCGCAATAAACGATGGTGCCCGGCGAGACGCGATGGATGAACTTGCCACAGCGAAAGCCTTCGTAGGCAAGCGAGCAGGGGAACGTGGGCGTGCCTGAGGTGATCACTTCCGGGACAGGGATGCTGGTACGTTCGAGTTCACTCACCATTTGCAGCAAACGGTCATAGCCGCGATGGGCTGCCTGCGTCCGTTCGGGCTCTGCCAGACTACCGAATTGGCCGTCGTAGTAATGCAGTCCGCGGAACTCCAGTCCGGCGGCGGCAATCGCGCGCGCCAGGGCCACAACTTTGTTGGTCTGGCTTTGGTCGATGCCGGTGCGATTCATGCCGGGATTGATGTCGAGAAAAATTCCCAGGCGGCTGCCGCGCCATTGCCGCACTTGTTCTTCGTTCTCGGCCAGAACGGAAATGCGAACGTCCGGAAACTGTTGTGCGATGTCCCGCGCGCGGCGCGCATTTGCGCCCATCGCTGGATACGCGAAGAGCACGTCGGCGGCGCCGCTCCGGCAGGCGACCAGCAACTCCAGCGTGGTCGCGCACTTGAAATTGCGGACGCCGCGCTCCACCAGCATGCACAGAGTGTGGCCCAGTTTCGCGGTTTTGATGTGCACACGCCAGCGATCGGCGTCGCCGGCCAGCAAATCCAAGGTGCGCTCGATGTTAGCGGCGATGAGATCTGGATATATCACCAGCGCCGGAGTCAGCACGTCTTCGATACCGGACACGGCGTAGTGCTGGTCCCAGTGCATTTCTTTCAGCATGGACTTCTGCGTTGCCATCGCGGTTCCGATGATAGCGCGTAAGTACTCTCAGGGCCAAAGTGCGGGCGGCTTCCACTTTCACAGGCTGCACTGGAGGGAAGCGCTGGTGTCGCTGGTTGACGGCCCACCGCGCTGAGAGTAGGCTCTCTGAACCTTCGGGAGCGCGAGGACCATCTGGCAGAACATAGCGAGCGAGCGGTTCTGGTTCGTGCCTTAGGTCTGTGGTCTGCGATTGCGATCGTAATTGGCGACACCATCGGCACAGGCGTCTTTCTGGTTACCAGTGACATGGCTCGCGCGGTGGGTTCGGCGACACTCGTTTTTGTTGCGTGGATTGCGGGGGGCCTTATCGTGCTGTGTGGCGCCTTCTGCTATGCCGAACTGGGAGCGGCGTTCCCCAAAGCGGGCGGCCCTTACGTCTATCTCAACCGCAGTCTCGGTCCGCTCTGGGGATTTCTCTTTGGCTGGATGAGTTCGTTTCTTGAACGACCGGTGGCCATGGCGACGCTGGCCGCAGGATTTCTGCGGTTCGCGGGATTTCTGTTCCCCATCGTGGGCGCGCCGTTGTTCCGAGGACATCTCGGAAGTTACGTGTTCACGTTCACCGCAGCTCAACCGCTCGCGGCGCTGGTGGTGCTGGCTGTGACCGCGATCAATTATTTGAGTGTGCGGTTGGGTGGCGCAATCCAGGTGCTGCTGACCTGTTTGAAGATGGGAACGATCGTGGTGATTGTGATCGCCGGCGTTTTCTTTGGAAGGCAACATGGGATTGATGCTGCTCCGGTGATTACACATTGGGGTTGGGGAACGATCGGCGCCGTGCTGACCGCGCTGGTGCCTGCCATGTGGGCCTACAACGGTTTCAACGACCTGGGCGACTTGGGCGAAGAGATACTGCATCCTCAAAAGAACATTCCGGTCGCAATTATTTTGGGATTGCTTACGGTTGGCAGTCTGTATCTGTTGGCGAATGTGGTTTACTTCCACACTCTGTCGTTCGCACAGATCGCTTCTTCCCAGCACGTCGCATCCGATGTAGTGCGGTCGTTCGCCGGGTCTCGCGGGGCGGCCTGGCTCACGGTAGCGATGGCCGTCTCGGCATTGGGAGCGCTGCACGTGGTAGTGATGACGGGGGCGCGCATTCCCTATGCCATGGCGCGGGACGGCGTCTTCTTCCAATTTGCCAAGCGGATTCAACCCTCTTTTCACACGCCGAGTGGCGCGCTGATTTTTCTTGGGTGCGTCGCGGCGCTGCTGGCATTGACGGGCACTTTTGAGGAGCTCTATTCACTCTTTGTCTTTGCGGTCTGGATTTTTTTCGCGCTGACTGCGATAGCCGTTTTTCGTTTGCGCAGAACTGAGCCGGATCTTCTCAGGCCGTATCGCGCCTGGGGTTATCCCTGGACGCCGCTGATCTTTTTATTGGCGGCCGTCGCTTTGACCATCAACTTGTGGATGGTTCGGCCGGTGCGCTCCTCGCTCGGCTTGGTGGTCATCGTGGCAGGCATTCCATTCTTCTACCGCTGGCGCAAGTCGTCTGGGTCTTCCGCCGGGCCTGCGGCTTAGGTTCGGCGGTGTTTCCGGAAGTTCGCAAACTGCGCTCGCCTTTTCCGTTCGGACCACCTGAAGTCAAAGTCCCATCCTGTCTCGCAAAAGAACGGAGAGATAAGGCGGGCACCCCTTTCGTCACGCCACTGTCCCGCTGTGCACCTAGGGAATCTCTGAACAAGTAATCTTCACAGCCAAAAGCGAAGAGCAGAGATCCGGGGTAGTCGGTGGTTTGGTTTTCCCCACGAGCTTTTGCTCCCCCCGTGAGGGCGGTTTCGGCAGCGTCGTGCGGTACTACACCGCCGTTGCGCCCAGCAGTCGCTTGCGCACCAGGAACAGATTCACCAGCGCGCAAGTCACAAACAGTCGGTTCGCATTCTTATCTAGTCCGCGATAGCGCACCTTGACGAATCCAAATTTCAGTTTCATCACACCAAACACGTGTTCCACCTTGGATCGCACTCTGGACTTGGTGCGGTTCTTCTCCCGTTCGATCTCGTCGATGCGGTCCTTGTAGCGATAGCGCTGGTGGGTAAAGTCCTGAGCGTGCGGTGCGTGTTCGCGCAGCACCTCAGTTTGTCCACGATAAGCCTGATCGCCCCATACCCGCGTCTCCTCGCCGTGCAGCAAGTGGAGCAGCATCGTGGAATCGGCTGTGTTGGCCGCCGTCGCCACCACGGAATGAATCAGCTTGGTCTGGCTGTCCACTCCCACGTGGGCTTTCATCCCGAAGTACCACTGCTTGCCCTTGCGCGTCTGGTGCATCTCCGGATCCCGCTCCTGCCGCGCGTTCTTGGTCGAACTCGGAGCGTTGATAATCGTCGCATCCACGATAGTCCCGGTACTGAGGCGGAGTCCCTTCGCCTGCAAGTGCTCACCTACCCGCTCAAACAGCCGCTCCCCCAACTCGTGTTCCTCCAGCAGATGGCGGAACTTGCACACCGTGGTCTCATCCGGCACCGGCTCCCGCCCCAGATCGATGCCCACAAACTGCCGCATCCCCGCAGAATCGTACAGCGCTTCTTCCACTCCCGGGTCGGATAGGTTGAACCACTGCTGCAAAAAGTAAATCCGCAGCATCCGCTCCGCTCCCACCGGAGGCCGACCGTTGCCCACCTTGGCATACACCGGCTCGATCAGCCCACACAACTCGGCCCACGGCACCACTTGCTCCATCTCCTCCAAGAACAACGTCCGTCGCGTCTTCTTCGTGTAGCGCTCAAACCCGTTCGCCATCGCCAAGGTCTGCTGTTTCATCTTCGATTTGTCCCCCGCCACCCACTCTATCTTCAACCCCGGTGGATATCAGAGAACTTATTCAGAGTCTCCCTAGAAGATAAATTTCAGCGACAACTGGACTTGCCTTGGAGAGTAGGCGGCGTTGGGCTTCATAAAGTTGGTGGGCAGTTCGTAGTAGTAGCCGGGGTATGGGGCAATGTTGGCGGTGACGGAGTTTTGCACGAATGTGGTGGCTGAGTTGACCAGGCCGTTGGAGGTGATGGTGACGCGCTGATTGTCGCGATTGAGGAGATTGAAGGATTCGGCGACGAGGTTGAGTTTGTAGCGCTCGCCGAAGCGCACGGTTTTGGTAAGGCGGAGGTCGGTGGTGGCGTAGTCGGGGCCGGTGAAGGCGTTGCGGCTGTAGCCGGGGAGGCGGTCGTTGAGGTCGTTGCCGTCCTGATTGGGATCGCCGGCGACGGTGGCGCTGAAGGGGCGTCCGCTGCCGTAGTTGACCACGCTGGAAATCTTCCAGTCGTTAAAGATGTGGCCGAGAATTTCTTGGCCACGATGAAAAGGGTGAGGCTCGACGGAGAAGGCGGCGACCAGGCGCTGGCGCTGGTCGGTGACGCTGGGTCCGCGCTCGGCGCCGGGCACGTAGGAATTCTGCACGGTGGCGGGCTGCCCGGCGACGAGGGCGTCCTGGCCATCGTCGATGGCGTGCGCATAGGTGTAGGAGAGGCGCAGGTAGGATCCGCGAGCGACGCGGCGATTGATGGAGAGCGTGGCCCCGTTGTAATAGCTGGAGGCGGCGCTTTGGAATTCGTCGATGGCGCCAAGTTGGGCGATGGGGCGTCCGAGAGGGTTGATACAGGGCGGCCAAGGACAAGTCAGCGATTTGGTGAACTGCCACGTCGCGAAGGAATCAACGGTGTAGTAGCCACCCGTGAAGATCGAACCGGTGGAATCGAAAATGGGATAGGTGAGCGCGGTCGGCTGCGCGAGATTTACATCCAGCGCCCGGATCAGATGTTCGCCGTGAACATCGAGCAATGACAAAGCCACGGTAGTGTGGCTGACTATTTCCTTTTCCAGAGTCAGGCTGGCTTGCTGTACGCGCGGAGTGACGAAGTTGGGGGCGAAGGCGGAAACATTGTTCGTAACCCCTTCTGTAAATCCGGCGGGCAGCGCGCAGGTCGCCGAATACAGCGGACAACTCACTAACGCATTGGGATACGTGGGGAAGACTTGGTGGTCGTAGTAGTTCGAATTGTTGAGAAAGAGGCTGGCGTCGGTGATGCCGTTTTCGGTCTGGATGACCGAGTTGTAAATCTGGGGAATGCGGACGTAGAAAATGCCGTACCCGGCGCGGACTACGAGGGGACGCGCTTTGCCGAAGGAGTAGGCGAGCCCAGCGCGCGGGGCGAAGTTGTAGGGCTGGAAGGGAACTCTGCCGGAGGGCGGGAACAGTGGGTTGGAGGTGAGTCCGGCGGTGGTAAAGGTTTGGAGGTCCCAGCGGACGCCAAGACTCAGCGCAAGATGGTCGGTGACGCGGATGGTGTCCTGGGCGAAGGCGGCGTATTCGTTGGTGTCGGGGTGCGAGGTCGCGCTTCCGAAGTTTTGCAGGTAGTAGTGCGGGACTTCATGGGCATAAGCGCGCAGGGGCGAGAGCGGAAGGCCCGCTTCCATCGGCTCGAAGGTAAAGGGATTGACCTTGATGGGATAGAAAAGGTATTCGCCGCTTTGCTGGCTGGGAAAGAAATCGTAGATCCAGGTGAGGAGGCTATCGCCGCCGAACTTCCAGGAATTGCGGCTGCCTTCCAGGCTGACCGTTTCCGCGAGGTGCAGACGATGCTCGCGCGTCTGGCGAGGAAGAAGGTTGGAGCGTCCTATGCCGTCGAGGATGTTGGGGATTTTTACCAGCACGTCGCTGGTATTGCTGTAAGACTGCTGGAGGTCGCGGGAGAACTGGGCGCGGAGATGGCTGATCCAGCGCGGGGAAAGGCTGGAGGTCAGGGAGAGCGATCCGGTTTCGGTGGAAACGAGTTCCTGGCCGTTGTCGCTGATGGAGTCGTAGGTGACAGGGCTGGAGGGATCGAGAAAAACGTTGTTCGCTCCCCAGTAACGCGTGATGTTTATACGCAGCGCGAGTTGATGGCGGGGCGTGAGATTGATGTCCAGCTTGGCATAGGAGGAGTTGCCGATTTGCGCGGCGGGATATTCTCCGGCGAGGGAGGTGAGTTGCGCCGCGGCGGCGAAGACCAGAGCTTGATCCGAGGCTTCGTAGTCTCCGGGCGAGTAGGGTCCGGTGCCGGCCGCGGGGACGACTTTCGAGGTGCCATCGAGGAATTCGACCACGTTGGGGGAGTGGAAGATGTGCTGATCGAATCCGGCAAAGAAGAAGATTTTGTTGCGTTTGAGCGGGCCGCCGACCGTACCACCGAACTGCTGCTGGCGATTGTGCGGCTTGAAAGCCAGGAAAGCGTCGGCGGCGCCGAAAGAACTGTCGCGGAGGTGATAGAAGACGGTGCCATGCACGTGATTGGAGCCGGACTTGGTGACGACGTTGACGACTGCACCGCCGGAGCGTCCTTGTTCGGCGCCGTAGGAATTGGTGGAGACGCGGAACTCCTGCACGACTTCGGTGGAGAATTGGAAGGGAGCGCGATAGCGGCCGCGAGCCTGGGAGAAGAAAGCGTTGTTGTAGTCGCCGCCATCGACGAGGGTGGTGTTTTGGAATCCGCGAATGCCGCCGAACGACAGATCGCCGTTGGCGGAGGATGTGAGGCTGCGAGGATCTTGCGTGACGCCGGGTGAGAACAGGGCGAGATCGGAGAAGCGGCGGCCGTTCAAAGGAAAATCATTGACGGCACGTTCGTCGAGGAGCGAGGAGACGGCGCTGGGCTGAGTTTCGACCAGGGTGGGCGCGGCGGAGACGCTGACATTCTCATGGGCACCGGCGATGGTGAGGCGGAATTCCAGGTTCGCGGCGGCGCCGACATCAACGTGTAGTTGGGGCGTGACTTGGGGAGACATGCCCTCGGCTACGACGCGAGCCGAGTAATCCCCGGGCGGGAGCAGGTCGAGCACGAATCCGCCTTCGGCGTCGCTGGTCGCGGTGTAGCGCGTGCCGGTCGCGATGTTCACAATGGCAATCGAAGCCAGGGCAATGCGACTGCTGGTGGAATCGGACACGGTGCCGCGAATCGATCCGGTAGCGGAGTCCTGGGCCGCGAGGGATGCGGGCATTGCGATCAGAAAGAGGATGAGAGCGGGAAGAGAAACTATGCGCGTCGAAGACATGAGGTTGCCTCGGAGTGCCGGATGAAACTCGGAGGGCGGCCCGACGCGCGTTAACCGGACGCGAGGCGGGAAGTCCGCGGAGAAGTGCCGGGGGGCGCGTCATAGGCGAGCGCGGCCGGAAAAGCTTCTCCGCGGGATATGGGGAACCAAGATTTGTATAGCATGCGAAGGAAGAAGAGTTCAGTGATGTGAGATGGACTTTTTGGGCATGATTCCCGGAGTGGGAATGGAAGGCCTTGATCACAGAGGGCGCCCTTCGACTGCGCCCAGCGCAGGCTCCGGTACACAGGGGAATTCGTTGAGTCTTACGCCGGGGTGCGCTCTCGTGGTATTTTCAATTTCCTTCCGAAACTATGATTCGATCCTATAAAGGTGTGAGACCGACGATTCCCGAGACGTGTTATGTGGACGAGTCGGCGCAGATTATTGGCGACGTGGTGCTGGGCGAGCACGCTTCGGTGTGGATGAATGCGGTGATCCGTGGGGACGTGCATGAGATACGCATTGGGGCTCACTCCAATGTGCAGGACAATAGCGTGCTGCACGGGATGAAACAGCAGTGGGGCGTTTATCTGGGGGAGTACGTCACGGTGGGGCATTCGGTGACGCTGCATGGGTGCGTGATTGAGGATCGGTGTTTGATCGGGATGGGATCGATTATTTTGAATGGGGCTCGGATTGGGGCTGGATCGATTATCGCGGCTGGAACGCTGATACCGGAGAACACGGTGGTCGAGCCGGGGTCGTTGTGGATGGGGTCTCCGGGGAAGTTCCGGCGGAAGCTGGAGACAGGTGAGGACGAGATGATCTTGCGGTATGCGAGGAATTATCTTGGATATAAGGATGAGTATTTGAGGGAGAAGTAGTTAATTCCGAGCTGTGAGCACCGAGCATCGACTACCCGAGTACCGAAAATTGTCATCCTGAGCGGAGCAGGCCGGTGAGCAACGCGAACCGGCTTGCGGAGTCGAAGGACCCCGAGTTGGCTGGTGCATTGGCGGGGTGCGGCAAGGCGTTCTCACGGTGCTTTCGACGGCTTGAGTTTTATGGAGCGGACTCCCGGTCGGGTCTGTGGCAATGTCGAGGGGCACGGGGTCCTTCGACTGCGCGAGCTCATTCGAGCTCGCTCCGCTCAGGATGACAGAGTAAAACTAGGACCTAGGGAACAACATGATCAAAGCGGTGCGAGGGACGCGGGATTTGCTGCCGCCGGAGACGGCACTGTGGAATTTTGTGGAGGCGGCGGTGCGGGATGTGTTTCGCGCTTACAACTTCCAGGAGATTCGCACGCCGATCTTTGAGGCGACGGAATTGTTTGCGCGCGGGGTGGGGGAAGAGACCGACATTGTGGCGAAAGAGATGTACACATGGGAGGATCGGTCGCGGGCGGCGAGCGAGAAGGGGCAGTCGCTGACGCTGCGTCCGGAAAATACGGCTGGCGTGGTGCGAGCTTACATCGAGCACAAACTCTGGGATCGCGGGCTGAACAAGCTCTACTACATTGGGCCGCAGTTTCGGCGGGAGCGGCCGCAGAAGGGGCGGTACCGGCAGTTTTATCAGATCGGGGCGGAGGTGATTGGGCCGGCGTCGGCGGGGAGCGAGTCTCCGGCGCGCGATGCGGAAGTGCTGGAGATGCTGGCGACGTTGCTGGATCGGCTCGGAATCACGGATTGGAATCTTGAGTTGAATTCGGTGGGGTGTCCCAACGATCGCGCCAAGTTCAACGAGGCGCTGCGCAAGGCGTTGGAGCCGGTGGTGGGGAATATGTGCGCGGATTGCCAGCGGCGGGCAGTGACGAATCCGTTGCGCGTGTTTGACTGCAAGGTGCCGGAGGATCAGCCGATCATCGAAACACTGCCGCGCATCAGTCAGTTTCTGGATGAAGGATGCAGAAAACATTTTGACACGGTGCAGGAAATTCTGACTCAGGTGGGAGTCCGATTTACGTTGAACGACCGGCTGGTGCGAGGGCTCGACTACTACACGCGGACGGCGTTCGAGTTCACTCATGGGGCGCTGGGAGCGCAGAACGCGATCCTGGGCGGAGGCCGCTATGACGGACTGTCCGAGGCTCTGGGCGGGCCGGCGGCTCCGGGGATTGGGTTCGCGATTGGGGAAGACCGGCTGGTGATGTCGCTGAAGGAGACGGCCGAAGGCGTGCTGCGGAAGCCGGACGTGTACGTGGCTCCGCTCGGAGCGGGAATGAACGGCGAGGCCGCGCGACTGGCGCGGGAATTGCGGCGGCATGATCTGGTGGTCGAACTGGGAGACGAGAGCTTCCGGCTGAAGAAATCGTTCGAGGCGGCAACGAAGGCGGGGGCCAAGTACATCCTTATCGTGGGGGAGAATGAAGTGAAGGCGGATGCGTTTGCATTGAAGAATCTCGCGACGGGGGAGCAGGTTTCGGTGCCGCGCGGAGAACTTGCGCTTAGGATTCAGACGGAGTGACGAACTCCGAATCGAAAAGTCAAAGAAGAGGATCGAGCATGAACTGCCGTTTGGCTATCTTCATTACTTTGCTTTGTTCCGTGGTTCCGCTGTTCACCTTCGGACAGGCTGCTGCGCCCTCCAAGCCTCTGACTCCTTTGGAGCAGACACTGATTGATGCCGAGAAGAGTTTTGTGGAGGCGGCAAAGAAGGGGGACATCGCATTTTTCAAGCGCACCCTTACCAATGATTTTTCTTTCGTCTCCTATGACGGGCAGTTGTCTAACCGGCAGGACATGATCGACCAGTTTGGGGATGGCGGTCTGAACTTGCAGCCGTACGATATGAAGGTGGTAACGGCGGGCGACGGCGTAGCGATTGTAACCTACGATGTGGTGCTGCGCGTTCGACCGTCGGAGGATCAAGGGCCGCCTCCGCGTTATCAGCACTTCAGTACGGTCTGGGTGAAGCAAGGAGACGCGTGGAAGATGAAGTTTCAACAGATGACGGCTTCGCATTGGGGAGACTGGTAGGGATTGATGATTTCGGATCGATGATTTCGAATCGATGATTGTTAAGTGTTGATTGTTGATTGAAAACCGTATGAGACTATGGTTGACGCGCGCTTGAAGTGAGACTACTATTTCGCGGCAGCCGCGGCTGCTCTTCAATCAGCAATCAACAATCAGCGATCAACAATCAACCTACGAGGCGCGCGATGAAAACCATAGCGATAATCTGTGCGGGGTGGCTGGTATTGGCAGTGGCGGCGGCGGCGCAGACGGAGATGCCGAAGCCGGGACCAGAACACAAGAAACTCGATATGTTCGCAGGTTCCTGGACGCTGGAGGGCGACATGAAGCCCAGCGCGATGGGTCCGGGTGGAAAGACGACGGAAAACGAGAAATGCGAGTGGATGGAAGGCGGGTTCTTCCTCGTTTGCCATACCGACTTTAAGACGACGATGGGGAATGGGTCGGGAATTTCTATTATGGGATATTCCACCGACGACAAGGTCTATACCTACCGCGAATTCAACAGTTGGGGGGAATTCGACGACTCCAAGGGCTCGGTGGATGGCGACACCTGGACATGGATTAACGACGAAAAGATGAGCGGCATGACGATGAAGGGGCGGTTCACCATGAAAGTGACTTCGCCGGCGTCGTACAACTTCACCTACGAAATGTCGCCGGATGGAACGAAATGGTCGACGGTAATGGACGGTAAGGCGACCAAGGGAAAGTGATGGCGGGCGCGTGACAATTGTCATGGCAGGCAGCTGACGAATCGCACTGGGCAGCAGACTTTGGTCCCACTACGATCCTTGCGAAGGACTTCCAACCAAGGAGCATACACGTGGATCTGAAGACAATTCTGGTTTCGATCCTGGTTCTGTTTACCGCGTCCGCTTGGGCACAGATGACGCCTAAGCCCGGCCCGGAGGTGAAGAAGCTCGACTACTTCGTGGGAGCATGGGCTGTCGAAGGGACTGTCGCTCAAGGTCCATGGGGAGCGGGCGGGAAATTCAGCTCGACCGACACCACGGAGTGGATGCCGGGCAGTTTTTTCGTGGAGGGTCACTCAGATTTCAAGATGCCGCCGGAAGTGGGCGGCGACGGCAAAGCAACCTCATTCATGGGGTACGACACGGACGAGAATCTGTATACCTATAACGAGTTCACCAGCCAGGGACGGCGCGAGGTCTCGAAGGGCACGGTCAGCGGCGATACCTGGACGTGGACGAGCACGGCGAACTACGGCGGGCAGGAAATCAAGCAGAGGATGACGATGAAAGTGCTGTCGCCGACGAGCTACGGTCTGAAGTTTGAAGTCTCACTGGATGGTACGACTTGGATGACGTTCATGGAGGGAAAGGCAACGAAGAAGTAGGTCCTTGGCGGCCGGGGATTGGAGGCTTCAGCCGCGAGGCTGGAGCCTTTTTGTTGGGGCAGTCAGAATCAGCGGGAGTCAGTTCGGCGCACGCGTGTGGGGGCTGGGACGCCCCCACGATCCCAGATCTCAATAGGCTTTCAGGCGACGCGCTTCGCGGACCACGTCTTCCACCTTGGGCAAGTAGTGATGTTCCTGCGGCGGGGAAAAAGGGACCGCAGAATCTAGCCCCGCGATGCGGACGATGGGGCCGTCGAGATCGTCGAAGGCTTCTTCGTTGATGATGGCGGCGATTTCACCCGCCAGACCACCGGTGCGCGAATGCTCGTGAAGGACGATGACCTTGTTCGTCTTCTTCACGGTTTGTGCGATGGCTTCGCGATCTAACGGCGAGACGGTGCGCAGGTCCAGGATCTCCAGATCGATTCCTTCCTTTGTCAGAGTATCCGCCGCCTCGAGCGCAGTGTGGACCATGGCAGCGTAAGTAATAATGCTGAGGTCGCGGCCTTCGCGAGCGACGCGCGCTTTGCCAATCGGGACGACATAATCCTCCGCGGGTACTTCCTCCTTGATGCGGCGGTAAAGATATTTGTGCTCGAAAAAGATGCAGGGGTTGTTGTCGCGGATGGCGGCTTTGATCAGGCCCTTGGCATCGTAGGGCGTGGCGGGGCAGATAACTTTGAGGCCGGGATTGTGGACGAACCACATCTCGGGATTCTGCGAGTGGAAGGGGCCGCCGTGAACGTATCCGCCGCTGGGTCCGCGCAGAACCAGCGGTGCTGGCGCGCCCCAGAGGTAGTGCGTCTTCGCGACCATGTTGGAAATTTGGTTGAAGGCGCAGCCGATGAAGTCCATAAACTGGAATTCGGCGACGGGGCGCATGCCGGTGAGCGATGCGCCGAAGGCCGCGCCCACGATGGCGGACTCGGCAATGGGCGTGTCGATGACGCGCTCGGGGCCAAAGCGGTCGATGAAACCGTCGGTAACTTTGAAGGCGCCGCCGTAAATGCCAATGTCTTCGCCGAGGCAGAAGACGGTTGGGTCGCGGTCCATTTCTTCCCAGATTCCCTGGCGGATGGCTTCGAGGTAGGTTAGGAGCATAGGGTTCAAAGTTTCAAGGTTTGGCGCCAGTCCAGTGTCTCCAGAATTCACCGTTGACTTTCAATTGCACATCGTCGGGCAGATCGATGCCGCGGAAATAGACTAAGTGTACTGGCCCATCGAGTGTTTCAGGTCCCAAGTCCTCCCACTGATATCTCAGCGAAATCGAGAGCATCACGTTCATCACGAGATACTCTTTGGGAACTTCGAATACGATGCTCTCATTCTTCGGGACCCACCACTCAGTTAAGAAATCGTACCGATGTAACTTTGGAACCGGCGGTAGCTTAGCATCGGCGGCCGGATTGTTCGTGCTGAATTCCTCTAGGTAGTAACGAACCGAGGCTTCCGCTCCGTCCTTGTGGCTCCGGGCTGACTTCATGACTTCGCCTGTAATCTTCTCACCCGAAAAGGCCGTTTCCACCGGAATGCGTATGTCCCATGCGGTCGAGTTGCGTAGCCGAAGCCACAGCGTTCCCTTGGCCTCATCGAATCGTTCGAATTCGATTGTGACTCGTTGATTCTTAGGGATGGCGACTGGCTCTACGTGGCTTGGCGTTTGCGCGAGACCAGCGCTTGACGCCACTACGACTACTAGAAGGATGGAGAACGCAAGGTCCTTCGACTCGCCCCGCCGCTGGCTTCGCCAACGGCCACGCTCGCTCAGGATGACAAAGCGGAGGAGGCGGCACATGTTCAGGAACCCATTCATCTTCCACACCTTCAACTATTGTCATCCCGAGCGAGGATGCTCGTTCACGCTAGTGAACGAGCACCGCAGTCGAGGGACCTTGCGTTTCGTACCACTCGGCTGCCAAATCCTTCCAGCCGGGGTTCTTGCGTTCGATCAGCCACATTTTCTTTTCGCGGCGCCAGCGCTTGAGTTGTTTCTCGCGATCGATCGCATTTGCAACGTCATCGAAGCTTTCCCAATATACGAGGCGAGTGCAATTGTAGTCGTCGGTGAAGCCCTCGCGGACGTGATTCTTATGCTGCCAGACGCGCTTACGCAAGTTGTTCGTCATTCCTATGTACAGGGCTCGTCTTGAGGCGCTCTGCATCATATAGACGTAGTAGATGTACTCGTCGCGCATTTGGGCCCTCCCGGCTGAACACAAGGTCCCTCGACTGCGCAAAACGATTTGCTTTGCTCTTCGTTTTGCTTCGCTCGGGATGACAATTCAGGAGGAGCATTTCACAACATTTCGCTACGTGTCTGTGACAAGCGACCATACAATCCACAAGCACTTGTCACTTCAAATGCACGGCGGCTTGGGTTTGTTTGAAGCTTCCTGTTCCCTTCTTCACTTTGGGCATCCCATACTTCGGCCTGATTTCGTGGCAGCCGTTTTCGCAGAAGACGCCGCCTTCGGCTGATTCCGGCGTCGGCATCGGCGAGTTCACCGCTATTTCGCGTTCTGCTTCGATGACCTCTTCTACTTCAGCGATCAGCGCTACATTTTCTTTTGGCGTCAGCCACTTCTTTTCTTTCACCAGGTAATTTTCGAAGCGCGCGATGGGATCGCGCTTCTTCCAGAAGTCGAACATCGCCTTGGGCACGTAGCCGGCGGCATCGTGGATGGCGTGACCTTTCATGCGCATCATCTTGGCCTCGATCAGTGTGGGACCTTCGCCGCGATGGGCGCGCTCGACGGCTTCGTGAGCGGCGTCGTAAACCTGGCAGGCGTCGGTGCCGTCGACGATGACGCCGGGGATGCCGTATCCGATGGCGCGTTCGGCAAGGTCTTTGCAGCGGTACTGCATTTCCGACGGCGTCGAGTAGGCCCAGAGATTGCTCTCGACGAAGAGCACGAGACCGAGATTCTGCACGGCGGCGAAGTTGATGCCTTCGTAAGTGACGCCAGTGGACTGGCCGCCGTCGCCGATATAGGTCATGACTGCCAGGTTGCGTCCCTGCAGGCGCGCGCCGAGCGCAACCCCCGATAGCACCGGGATGAGATCGCCCAGCATTGAAATGGGTGAAACCATGTTGCGCTTTTCAATGTCACCGAAGTGCGAGGTGCCGTCGCGGCCCTTGGTGGGCGAGTCGGCCTTGGCCATGTACTGCATCATGGTGACGCTGGCGCCGAAACCGCGGACCAGCAGCGATCCCTGGTTGCGGATCATGGGCGCGAACCAGTCGTCCTTGTCGAGCGCGTAGGCGGAAGCGCAGGAGCAGGCTTCCTGGCCGAGTCCGAAGTAGACTCCGCCGACGACTTTTCCCTGCTTGTAAAGGTTTTCGAGCGCGACCTCCATTTTGCGGTTGAGCAACATCCAGCGATAGATCTCGATGCATTGCTTCTTGTCGAGATACTTGGAGTCGCGAATCGGCGGGACGGGCCCGTCGAGGTCGCCTTCGACCTCGTAGCGAACGTGCTCGGCGCCCTGACGGTCCTTTTCTACATGCTGGCGGACGGTGAAGTCGGGATGCTCCAGGCGATAGTCGGGAATGGAGTAGGTGCGAACGTCCCAGTTACTGGAGGCTTTCGAGTTCGTGCGGGATGATGCGGGGCGCGAGCGATTCCCATTGGAACTGGGTGTGGACTTGATTTTCTTGTTCCCCATGTGAAAGCGGCGCTGCGAGCGCGATGTATTGATGGTATCGCGAGTGTGGGGGATTGGGCTAGGGCGTGCTGTATCAGTGTAAGTGCTCCAAGATAATGTCACCCCCTAACTGCAACGAGACTCTGTCACCCTCCGAGGATGGTGACGATGAGTCAGAAACCCGGACCCGCACAATTCATGATCTCCGGATCAGGCCCAAGTCGTGTCGTCTTCTTTGTGGAACTGGCGGATTTCTGCAGGCGGCTTCATAGGCACGCCTACTGCGCGGCCGAGCAGGGCGTCGAGGGTTTCGATCCAGAGGATTTGGCTCGAGAACACTACTCCGAAATTGCGGGAGATGGACTCGGCGACGGCGTTCAGGTCGAGCGGTTTGCCGAGTTCTCGCTGCATCGAGGTCACCGGCTTTGACGTTATACCGCAGGGGACGATCAAATTGAAGTAGCTGAGGTCGGTGTTCACGTTCAGCGCGAAGCCGTGCGAAGTGACGAAACGGGAGATGTGGACACCGATGGCGGCAATCTTTGATTCGGGTTCGTTGTTGGGCGGCCTGGCTTCGTTTGGCCGGACATCCGAGGCGGCTGTCTCCCCATGAGCATCGTGGCCCGCGGCTTCGGTCCAGACGCCCGTCAGTCCCGGCACTCGCTTTGCGGAAATGGCGAACTCGACACAGGTGCGGATCAGGACTTCTTCCATGCGGCGCACGAATTCCACCACGCCTAGAGTTTTGCGTGTACCGCCGGGCTCGGCAAAGCCGCGGAGGTCGAAGATGGGATAGCCGACGATCTGCCCGGGACCGTGGAAAGTTACGTCGCCGCCACGGTCGCATTCGAACAGCTCGACGCCGCGCTGGGCGAGGAGTTCAGGCGAAGCGATCACGTTCGCCAATTTCGCATTACGACCCAGGGTGATGACCGGCGAGTGTTCGAGCAGGAGCAGGACGTCGCCGATCTTTTCTTCTTTGCGCAGCGCGACGAGCTGCTGCTGCAGACGGAGGCCTGTCGCGTAATCAACGGTGCCGAGTTGAATGACGGAAATCATAAACGATTGGGCGATTGGGTAATTTTGTAATTGAGTAGTTGAAAAACCTTCATGAGCCCGGAACCGCGAGGTGTCCTAAATTACTCAATTACTCAATTCTTCAATTCCCCAATTTTCTCGATTCTCCTAAGCGTTGATCGCGATCCCGTACACACTGTTCGACGCATCCAGCATAGCCTCGGCCAGGGTCGGGTGGGCGTGGATGGTCCACATCAAATCTTCGACGGTGGCTTCGAGTTCCAGGGCGGCGACGGCTTCGGCGATCAACTCGGTTGCTTGCGGGCCAATGATGTGTACGCCGAGAATCTCGCCATAGTCGGCGTCGGAGACGATCTTGATGAAGCCCTCGTGCTGGCCAATGATCGATGCGCGCGAATTCGCGGTGAACGGGAACTTGCCGATTTTCACGTTGTATCCCGCCTCGCGGGCCTTGGTTTCAGTGAGGCCGACGCTGCCAATTTCGGGATGACAATACGTGGCGCCCGGAATGTGCTCGGGATTGATCGGCTTCCCGGGCTTGCCCGCGATTTTCGCGACGGCGACGAGCGCTTCCATGGCTCCAACGTGCGCCAGTTGCGGCGTGCCTAGCACGATGTCCCCGACGGCATAAACACCGGGTTCGGCGGTCTGCATCCAGGAATCGGTTTGGATGAAGCCGCGGTCCGGTTTGATTTTCGTCCGTTCCAAACCGAGGTTTTCCGTGCGCGGCTTCCGGCCAACGGCGATCAGAATCTTCTCGGCTTCGATCTTCTGCTGTTTGCCATCGACCGTTATGGTAACGGCGACACCCGACTTCGTTTTCTCAACCTTGTCAACCTTCGCGCCGGTGTGGAAGTTGATGCCGCGCTTGCGGAACACGCGGGCGAGTTCCTTGGAGACTTCTTCGTCTTCTACGGGAACCAGACGCGGCAGCATTTCGACGATCGTCACTTCCGCGTCGAACGATCTGTAGATCGAAGCGAACTCGACCCCAACGGCGCCGGCGCCAACAATCACAATCGACTTCGGAAGCTCTTTCAGGCTGAGTATTTCAATGTTCGTCAAGACGCGGTCGTTGACTTCGAGGCCGGGCAGCATGCGAGCTTCGGAGCCGGTGGCCAGAATGACATTTTTCGCTTTGAGCTGAGTGGCCTTGCCATCGTTCGTGACTTCGACCGAATGTGCGCCGTTTTGTGCCGGGCCCGTAAGTTTGCCGTAGCCTTTTACCGTCTGCACCTTGTTCTTCTTCATCAGGAACTCGAGGCCCTTGGCGTGCTTGGCGACGATCTTCCCTTTGCGTTCCTGGATTGCAGTCCAGTTTAGCTTGCGCGCGTCCACGCCTTCGATGCCGAACTCCTTGGCCTCTTTCAGGTGATCCCAGAGTTCCGCGTTGAAGAGCAATGCCTTGGTCGGGATGCAGCCCACATGCAGGCAGGTCCCACCGAGGAATCCGTCTTTTTCGACGAGCGCGGTCTTCAAGCCATATTGGCCAGCGCGAATCGCGGCCGTGTAGCCAGCAGGTCCGCTGCCGATGATGGCTACGTCGTAGATGGTTTCGGGCAAAGTAGTAATCCTCAATAGGAAGAGATGACAAAAGGCAAACGAATGATTCTAGAACAGCGCAGCCCAAGGCACGCGCTTCTGCCAAGAAAATAAAGCCGCCTGGAGGGGCGGCTCAAAGAACCTGTTCAACCGCTAACTTCAGTTGTTTTCGTTGCTGGCGCGCTTCCACGAAATCAGCTCGCCGATGGTCGAACTCGTGCTGGAAACCGGCTGCTTATAGGCTTCCACTTCCGAGCGCGAGGCTTCTTCGCCCACCGCGCGGATGCTGAGTCCGACTTTTTTCTCTTCCGGATTCATCTTGATGATTTTGAAGTCGTGCTCGAGGCCCGGCTCCAGATGAAGCGGCTGTCCGTTTTCGTCGGTCGCTTCGGACTTGTGGCACAAGCCTTCCACGCCCTCCGCGATTTCAACAAACGCGCCGAACGCCGCCACCCGCAGCACTTTGCCGTGAACCACGTCGCCGACATGATGCGCCTGGAAGAACGACTCCCAAACATCCGGCTGCAGCTGCTTCACGCCCAGCGATAAGCGCCGCTTGTCCGGTTCGATCGCGAGAACCACCGCCTTCACGCGGTCACCCTTTTTCAGCACCTCCGAAGGATGCTTCACCCGCTTGGTCCAACTCAGGTTGCTGACGTGTACCAGCCCGTCGATGCCGTCTTCGATTTCAATGAAGGCTCCGAAGTCCGTCAGGTTGCGCACGCGCCCTTCTACCGTCATGCCGACGGGGAACTTTTCGTGCAACGAATCCCACGGATTGGCCGCCAGTTGCCGCATCCCGAGCGAAATGCGGCGCTCGGTCGGGTTCACGTTCAGAACTACGCACTCCACCTGATCGCCGACGTTGACCAGCTTCGACGGATGCTTCATGCGCTTCGACCACGTCATTTCGCTGACGTGAACCAGGCCTTCAATGCCCTGCTCCAGTTCTACGAATGCTCCGTAGTCGGTCACGCTGATCACGCGTCCCGCCACATGTGCACCCTCGGGATAGCGATGCTCGGCATCGAGCCAGGGATCAGGCGTCAGTTGTTTGAAGCCCAGCGAAACGCGCTGCTTCTCTTTGTCGTACTTCAGGACCTTCACCTGAATCTGGTCACCAACATTCACCAGATCTTTCGGGTGAGTCAGGCGTCCCCACGACATATCGGTAATGTGTAGCAGGCCATCGAGCCCGCCGAGGTCGACGAACGCGCCATATTCGGTGAGATTCTTGACCACGCCGGTGAGCACCGATCCCTCTTCCAGGTGCTCCAGGGTCTTGGAGCGCTTTTCGTTCTGCTCGCCTTCGAGCAAATCTTTGCGCGAGACCACGATGTTACCGCGCTTCTTGTTCAGCTTGATGACCGCGACTTCGAGCGTCTGGCCCTTCATGCCATCCAGATTGCGGATCGGCCGCAGGTCCACCTGCGAGCCCGGCAGGAAGGCATGGGCACCGAGGATATCCACGGTAAGGCCGCCCTTAATGCGGTCGATCACCACGGCATGGATCGGCTTCTTTTCGTTGTACGCTTTCTCGATTTCTTCCCAGGCATGAATGCGCTGCGCCTTCTGGTGCGAGAGGTTGATGTAGCCTTCCTCCGCCGGGCCCTTGTCGCGCATCACGTCGATCTCGTCGCCGGGCTTGAACTTGGGATTGCCCGCGTGATCGAGCACTTCCGCCAGCGGCAGCATTCCTTCCGACTTGGCGCCGATATCGACGACCACGTGCGTTCCGGTCAGCTTCAGCACCGTGCCTTTAATGACGCGGTCTTCACTCACCGCCTCTTGGGCTTCGGTGGTGAAGGTCTCCAGCACCGAGGCGAAGTCCTCGCCGGCTGCAGTCTTGTCGTCCGCAGCGGAGGCCGCAAGCGTCTCGGTGGAATCGTCGGTGGTGGCGGCAGCCTGCGTCTGTTCAGGCTGGTGCTGCTGTTCTGTCGTCGGTTCGGCTTCAGTTACGACAGCGGAGGTGGATTCGGAGTTGTGGGCGGTGGTCTCGTCGAACAAGGTTATGCCTCTCTGATGATCGGATGCGGGGCCTGCTTTGCGGACTGCTGGATGAGTCGTTTGGTTGTGGTGGGCCCACCCTGGCGAGTGAGCTTGGACAATCCCAGCTGTCGGACGTTATACAGAGAACCCGCGTCCAATGGGAACTCTTCGACTATAGCAATCGCCCGCGAACAGTGTCAAACGCAAATCGCCCTAATGTTACAGCCAGGTTTCAGCGTTTACGGTGTCGAAAGTTAACATTTTCCGAACGCGCGGTAGCCCTCGCATCTTGCCAGCTGTCCCGGGAGCCTGCCCTGAGCTTGTCGGAGGGGCGCCCCCGCCCGGGCTTCGACGGAGCGGAATAACCGCGCAGTTTTGCGCCGCACCCTGCATCTGCTAACCTGCCCTGCTATGGACTACCTCTGGACCCCGTGGCGCTACGCCTATGTCTCCACCACGGAAAAAATCGCCGGATGCGTCTTCTGCGATGCGCCCAAGGAAAAGGATGACGCCAAAGTGCTCATCGTGTATCGCGGCCAGCATTGCTTCATTATCCTGAATGCATTTCCATATACGCCCGGCCACGTGATGATCGTTCCCTACGCGCATTTAGACGAGTTGCAGAAACTCCCAGCCGAGGCCGCCAACGAGATGATGGCGCTGTCCCAGCGGATGGAGTCCGTCCTTCGCGAACTGTATCGTCCGGACGGCATTAATCTCGGCATGAACATCGGCAAGGCCGCCGGGGCAGGCATCGCGGGACACATTCACATGCACATCCTGCCGCGCTGGGTCGCGGATGCGAATTTCATGTCGGTCGTCGGTGAAACGCGCATTTTGCCGGAGACGCTGGAGGTGACATGGGCCAGAATGAAAGCCGTCATGAAGCAAGACTAGTTCTCAGTGAGTCAGTTCTTCCATCTCTTTTTCCTCGATCACGGCCACGCCCAAGTCCTTCGCTTTATCCAGCTTCGACCCCGCGTCCGCTCCCGCCACCACGTAGTCCGTCTTCTTGCTGACCGAGCCCGAGACCCGGCC